>OLNP01000082.1_pt1 | contig 97247 bp, 94 predicted proteins | sample 1671951 | NCBI WGS metagenome assembly OLNP01 (sample SAMEA3136629, study PRJEB25190) | human gut metagenome | biome: human gut; feature: human-associated habitat; material: faeces | place: Austria | collected 2013
ATGGAGCAGCAACTTGCCCTGATGAAATTCACACAGCGATGTGTGATTGAAAATACCATTACAAAGACTATATGGTACTTACACATCCATTTCGTATGTGCAAGACTGTAACTTTTATTTGCCATAAAAGCTCTCCTTTCTGCATAACAATGAAGCTTGAACAACCTCATTTTATCAGCTTGGAGAGTTTTTTGGTATAACCTTCGATGCGCACCCGCATAGCGGGTGGTTTATTTGTCTCGTGCGCTTGCGCTCTCGACGGGGCGTATTGCCCAGCAAAAATAAGATAAAGGCTCATGCGAAAGTGTGAGCCTTTATCTTATGATGAATTACCTCCCCTGTTCAGATTTGCTGAAAGGGCAACCCTGCGCACTGGGTAATTCTCTCTAATTCTCATATAGAGCTGCTGAGAGAGAATTTCTTGAAAGATTTTGTTCACACTTTTCAAAAAACACAAAAAAAGAGAGAAATAATTGAAATTTAACACCACGATTTCTTTCTTCTTCGCAAAATACGGAAAAGTGTGAGCATGGATAAGGTGGAAATTCTCTTTAAATATTTGATTTTGCCCTTTTGAGAGACTTTCTCACAAAAAAATGCTCTCTGACCTTGCGAATTACGGTTTTTAAGAGAATGAGCCTGTGTGGCGGTTTGCCATGTTCGCAAAGCCGAGCCGCTTGTGGCTCGGCCCGCACTGCCGCGGACTTCTTTGAGCAACAGCCCGCAGCCTCGCCGTCCGGTCAAAAACACGAAACCCCGTCATTGCCCGCCTTGCGGGCAATGACGGGGTTATCGTATACGCGCATCACACCGAAATGCGAGACGGCCGGCTTGTAGATAGTCCACGGCTCTACAGCCGCAGAGGGAGCCGCCCCCAGAAGACAGCCCCGCAAGCCCGCACGCCGAGCCGGCCCCTGTTCATTCACCGAGAAAATATCTTCCCAGCCTATCGGCCGCCATGATGGCTGCGTAAACATCTTTTGCCGTGACGGTAAAAGGCATATTGTGAAGAGTGTCGCTGTCAGCTGCGGCAGCCTCGGCTACTTTCATGATCTTTTCTTCGGTAATTTGCATCACTCCCAGCTGCCCCAGAGTTACCGGCAGACCCAGTTCGATACAGAACCCTATTATATCACCTAAAGTGTCGCTGTCCTCATTTTCCAGAACCAGCTGGGTGATAGTTCCAAAGGCAACTTTTTCGCCGTGATACATGTGGTGACATTCTTCCAGCACGGTTAAACCGTTGTGAATAGCGTGAGCTCCTGCCAGCCCGCCGCTTTCAAAGCCCAGCCCCGAAAGCAGCGTGTTGGCTTCGATTATCTTTTCTACGGATTTGGTGCATACTCCAGCTTCGAGGGCCAATTTAGCTTTGAGTCCTTCATCCAGCAAAGTATCATAGCATAACTCTGCCAGAGCCATGGCCGCCTCGGTGGCCTTTCCTCCGGCGCAGGTATCAGATCCTTTTCTGTAGCAGGCTCTCGCTTCAAAATATGTTGCCAGCGCATCGCCGATGCCGGCCACAGTCAGTCTTACAGGAGATTTTGAAATTATATCTGTATCCATCAAAACGAGGTTAGGATTCTGAGGCAGGAACAAATATTCTTCAAAGACGCCTTCATCGGTATATATGACTGATAAGGCGCTGCATGGGGCGTCTGTAGAGGCTATGGTCGGGCAGATGACTACCGGCGCGCCGCAGTAGTAAGCGACAGCTTTAGCTGTATCAAAGATCTTTCCTCCTCCGATACCCACGATCATGTCGCACTTGTTCTCAGCTACGATGCCCTTGAGCCGATCTATCTCGCTCTTGCTACATTCGCCGCCGAAAAATTCAAATACTGCCTGGGCGTTTTCATTATCAAAGCTTGCCTTTACCTGGTTGCCCACTCTCTTGTATCCGCCTTCGCTGATTATTATTAAAGGCTTGGTTCCGTAAGCTTTAGTATGCTTTCCTATATTGGACAGCTCGCCGGCCCCTTGCAGATATTTGCCGGGACTTATCAATACTTTTGTCATAGTATTTTCCTCCTTGGTGATTTTGAAATCTTTGTCTGTATTATGGTACGCATTTTGGCTGATATTATAACAAACGCCGTATATTCCCCGCCTCTATAGACTACGGGTTTTATTCAGCCTTTTGGCGGAGATTAATAATCTTCCGCCAAAAGGCTGGGGAGCTTACAGCCCTGGTCTTTGTTGTAATCGTTCGATTCGCCCCTGACGCCTCTGCTATCCGTTTTGTCTTGCGAATCGCCTGCGGCTCTTGGGACAAAAAGGCAAGCGAGCTTGCCGGGGGACACGCTCCGATTTAAACAAAAGCAAGCAGATCTTGCCTCTATAAGAGTTCTGCTTGCATTTAAGTCACTTCAGAGTGCTGGTATACCTTATGGTTTCCATGGCGTCTTTAGCATATTTATCGGCTCCTATCCTGTCCGAATACTCCTGATTGAGAACTGCCCCGCCGACTACGATCTTGCACCACGGAGCCTTCTCCTTCAAAAGATGGATGGTTTTTTCCATGGCCGGGACGGTGGTAGTCATGAGGGCGCTTAAGCCTACTGCCGGAGCGTTGTTATCTATAACCGCCTGGACGATGATTTCGGGAGCCACATCTTTTCCAAGATCTATGACCTTGAAGCCGTAGTTCTCCAGCAGAAGCTTGACTATGTTCTTGCCTATATCGTGAATATCTCCGTGAACCGTAGCTATTACCACAGGAAACTTATCGATGGCCGCTCCGGAAGACATATGAGACTTTATCTTCTCAAAAGAAGCCTTGGCTGCCTCTGCGCTCATGAGAAGCTGAGGCAGATATACTGTCTTTTCTTCAAAGCCCTTGCCCACTATGTCAAGAGCCGGGATTATCTCGCTTTGGATTATGAACAAAGGGTCGGTATTTTCGGCCAGAAGATTTTCAGTCATCTCCCCTGCCCTGTCTTTAAGGCCTTTGCTGATGGCTCTTTGAAGAGGCGTCAGACTGCCATCGTCTTTTGGCGAAGCGGAGGGCGTAGCGTGACTTGCAGAAGGCTGCTGCGCAGACTGAGCCGGAAGGCTCTCCGTAAATGCTATATATTCTCCGCAGTTCTCATCCATATTGTGAAGCGCTTTAAAAGAATGATATGCCTTCATCATGTCTGTTGAATAAGGATTCATTATGGCCGCCGACAGTCCCCTCTCCAATGCGCAGGCAAAAAACGTGCTGTTTATGGCAGCTCTTTCTGGAAGACCGAAGGAAACGTTTGACACCCCCAGAGAAGTGTGGCAGCCGAGGCGGTTTTTTATGATGTCCAGCGCCCGGAGTGTTTCGATGGCCGCGCCCGGTTCGGCGCTTACCGTCATAGCTAAAGTGTCGAAGATTATATCTTTTTTATCTATACCGTACTCGGCAGCTCTTTTTAGAATTTTTTCGGCGATGGCGACTCTGCCTTCCGCTGTCTTGGGAATACCGTCGTCGTCCAGAGTAAGAGCGACAACTGCTCCGCCGTATTTTTTGACCAGAGGGAAAATCTGCGACATGGAAGATTCCTTGCCGCTGACTGAATTTATCATAGCCTTGCCGTTGTACAACCTCAGAGCCTGCTCCATCGCTTTCGTATCTGCCGTATCTATCTGAAGCGGAAGATTGGTGATTGCCTGAAGTTCAAATACGGCCTTCTTAAGCATAGAAACTTCATCTATCTCGGGAAGCCCCACATTCACATCCAGTATGTGGACGCCGGCCTCCTGCTGATTTATTCCCTCTTGCAGAATATAATTTATATCGTTTTCTGCCAGCGCTTGCTTGAATCTCTTTTTCCCTGTGGGATTGATACGCTCGCCTATGAGTATAGGAGATGAATCAAACTTGACGGCATGAGTATAAGAGGAAACGCAAGTGATATTCTTGGGCTCTGTCTGAACGGGCTTCATGCCCAAAGTCGCCTGGGTTATATGTCTTATGTATTGAGGATTAGTTCCGCAGCAGCCGCCTATAAGGCGTACTCCCTGCGCCGCCGCATCTTTAAGATCAGAGGCAAATTCGACGGGAGAAGTGCCGTACACCGCTTTTCCGTCCACTTCTTTTGGCAAGCCTGCGTTGGGCTTGAGGATGACGGGGATTGAAGCGTTAGCCAGCAGTTCTTCGATAACGCCGGTAAGCTGTTTAGGCTCGAGAGAGCAGTTAGCTCCAAGGGCGTCGGCCCCCATACCCTCGATCATCGCTGTCATGGCGGCGGGAGACGCCCCCGTCATCAGTTTTCCGTCTTCTCCGTAAGCGTTAGAGACGAATACAGGCAGGTCGCTGTTTTCTTTGGCAGCCAAAAGCGCCGCCTTCGTCTCATAGCTGTCGCTCATGGTCTCGATAAATATGAGATCTGCCCCCAGACCGCAGCCGGCCCGTACTATTTGGGCAAAAAGTTCTACGGCGTCTTCAAATTCGAAATCTCCGTATGGTTTTAAGAGCCTGCCGCAGGGGCCTATGTCTAAGGCTATGAATTTCTCCTGCGGCCCTGAAGAACTTTCCCGGGCTCTCTTGGCATTTTCCAAGGCGGCCTTTATCACAGCTTTGAGCTCTTCCGGCGCAAACTTCAGTGAATTGGCTCCGAAAGTGTTGGTGTTTACGATGTTGCTTCCGGCGTCAAAATAATCACGGTGTATCTTCTCCACCACCGCAGGATGAGTGATATTCCACCGCTCGGGATGCTCTCCGGCGGCAAGTCCGGCTTCCTGAAGCAGCGTTCCCATTCCTCCGTCCAGATAGACTAAGTTGTCTTTCATATAATCTAATATATTCATAAATCATTCCTTCCTGAAGCTGCAGTCAAGCTTGCTGCAAGTCTTGCAATCATTTCCATGAACGTCCGGCGACTTTCTTTGGCAGTTTTCCTCCGTCTCAGATGTGTCCGGATAAAGTCCTATAATTGCCGTCACTGATTTTGACGGCGACATGAGGAGACTCTCTGTCAGAGAGAGCCCTATCTTTCTGGGACAGTCCAGAAGGTCAAAGAACTGTTTTTGAGAAGAAAGCGGAAAATCTCCGTAGCCGGGGCTGAATCTGGGCCGCGAGAGAAAGCCTTTTTCTTTGTATTCTATGCGTATATCCTCATTGAAAGCGTTGCACAGAGATTCTATGCGTTCGGCGCCTATGGCCTGAAAACACAGAGCCCTGGCGGGAGACAGTCTGCTGTATCTGAAAATCAGACGGTCCAGGTCTATACCTATGGTGGCTGCAAAGAGGATTGATCGGCTGCAGCCTGTAAGATTTTTTTTAAGGTCAAGACTGCCCATCGGCGCAGCCTCCTTGCCGGCGCAGAATAAATCTGTATCGAACACCCCGTAACAGACCTTGCAGGAGAGCCTGCCGTTGGCTTCATCTAAGCAGCTGTCTATGAGAGCTTCTATTTCCGGCGTCTGCCGCCGGCAGCCCATATAGCGCAAGATCTCTCCCCTGTCTATGGCGGGAGGATCGTATTTTCTCGTTATGACGGTGCTCATCATTCTTTTCCCAGTATATCGGAGAGGTTTGCCTGTATTTTGCGGGCCACGTCCGGTTTGTTCATGGAATATACGTGGACATTAGTAACATTGTTGGCAAACAGATCTATGATCTGATCTGTGGCATAGGCGATACCGGCCTGTTTCATAGCCGCAGGATCGCTGCCGAACTTGTCCACCAGACTCTTGAACCTCTGAGGCATGTGGGAACCGGACAGCTTAACGGCTCTTTCCACCTGTTTTGCGTTGGTAATAGGCATTATGCCGGCCACCACAGGTACGGTGATGCCGGCTTCTCTGATCTTATAGAGAAAATTATATAAGAGGTTGTTGTCGAAGAACATCTGGGTGGTGAAAAACTCGCAGCCCGCTTCGACTTTTTCTTTAAGATATTTTATGTCTTCCTTTTGATTTGTACTTTCCGGGTGAATCTCGGGGTAACACGCCCCACCGATGCAAAAATCCGTATCGCTTTCTCTCAGCTCCCGGATCAGATCTATGGCGTGGTGATAGTGCCATGTCTCCTGATGAGACAAGTCCATGCCTTCGGGAATATCGCCTCTTAAGGCCATGACGTTTTCGATACCGGCCTCTTTGATCTGGTCAATCTTCTGCCGCACAGCCTCGTGAGTAGAAGAAACGCAAGTAAGGTGAGCCAAAGTGGACACACCGTACATATCTTTTATGTTTTTTGCAATTTCCAAAGTATATTCGCTGGTTCCGCCTCCGGCTCCGTAAGTTACGCTCATGAACGCCGGTTTCAGCTTGGCGATCTCTTCTGTAGCAGCCTTTACGCTGTCAAAAGACGAGTCGGCTTTAGGAGGAAAGACCTCAAAGGATAGTGATAGATCATCTCGTTTAAGTAAGTTTATCAGCTTCATAGTATCTCGCTCTTTTCTTTAAAAAGTTATACTTGAATTATACTACTCCGCAGTTGAGATAACAAGTTTTAGAAAGGATTTTACAAGATCGGCTTTGATATAGAAAAGGGCCTCATGCAGCGAGGGAGGAAAAGAACGGCTTTACTTAAAGCGAGTTGCCGCAGGAGAGAGTTTCCTTCCCTCTGCCTGTAAGTACATACAATTTTTTCTGAAAAAGTATATTGGAGGACTGTATAACTTGTAAGGTGCGCTGCATGGCCTCTTGACTATATTATCCACCAATTATGTGTAAAACTAAGGAAGCAAAACTATAAATAATATGGAGAAAATGAGACGGAAGAATGAAGATGCCGGAGGCAAACTATAAATTCAGAACCAAAAAGTTTATGACGATAGTGCAAAAAACTCCCCATAAGATTAGAAAGAGGATGAAGCAAAGCCCCGTTTTAATTGATGTCTCGGCCCTTTTGCAGAAGATAACGCCATACAGAGCGGCAGATATAAGAATACCAAGAACGTGACTTGCTGTCAGTATTGCCGCCTCGGCAGGAGAAAAGTACGAAATGAGGAGAGCGGTAATTTACAAGGTTACGATGCCGGGAAAAGAAGGATACGGCCAGTAAAGTGTCCGTATTGGAGAAATATCCAGAGACATTTTTTGATTTTTGTCCGAAAAAGTCTTGACAGCCCTGCGCGCATGAGGTATTATTAAATTGTCCTTAAAGGACATAATATATCTCCAAAAGGCGCCGATGGGGACAACGAAAATACGAAACTTTAACAAAAGGAGGAAATATTATGGATATTATGGTATTGAAGTCTCAGCAGTGGATGAACGATACATACGGCGGCGACAGCCGTTATACAAGAGTCGCAGAAGACGGAGCTACAGGATGGGGAACGATAAACGGCCTCATAATAGCCCTTCAGATCGAGCTGGGTATGGCAGAGACAGCAGCCGTTATCGGGCCGACCACAAGAGGTAAGTTTAATGCGAAGTATCCGGGCGGAATAACCCGGCAGGCGGCGGACGATACCGATACGGACAACGTTCACAGCATAATACAGTGCGCTCTCTGGTGCAAAGGATATTATGCGGAAACCGGAAGCATAACTGGTTACTATAAGGGTCAGTCGGCCGATTCGGTAGAAGAACTGAAAGCCGACATGGGTATAGGCGGAAATTCTACGGTCACCATGGAGATAATGGAAGCCCTGCTGTCGATGAAGCAGTTTGTACTGCTTTCGGGCTACGGCGGAACCGAAGCCATAAGAGGAATCCAGCAGACCATCAATAAGGACTATAAAAACTATACGGGAATAATCCCTTGCGACGGACTTTACGGCAGAGAGATGAATACCGCTATAATCCAGGTGCTTCAGGCCGTGGAAGGATTTGCCCCGGAAGTCTCAAACGGCAATTTCGGTAACGGAACCAAGGGTGCGCTGAAGGTGATAAATGCAACCAATGCCGCAGCAAATCCCGACTGGGTGTGGATTGCCAGCGTAGCCCTGATCTGCAACGGCTACTTGGATAATACCGAAAGAAAGTGGGTGCCGGCGCTCCAGCTGGCTATCGAGACATTTCAGGTAGCCCATGCTCTGCCTATTACGAGACAGCTGGATGTCAACACTTGGATGTCGCTGTTTATCAGCAAGGGAAACCCGGACAGGGCAGCCTTGGGCTGCGACTGCGCTACGGTACTAAATGCAGATAAAGCGACAGCCCTATATAATGAAGGGTACAGATATGTGGGAAGATATTTGACCGGATATGTAGGCTCGGGAAGCACTGCACGGCCGAAAGCGATGACAAAGGAAGAACTGTCAGCAGTTTTTTCGGCAGGATTGAGGGTATTTGCGATTTATCAGGATAACAACCCGGTAGTTTCTTACTACACTTACGAACAAGGACTGGAGGATGGAGTAAAAGCCTTTAATGCAGCAAAAAACTTAGGGGTTCCCGAGGGAGAATTCATCTATTTTGCAGTAGATTGCGATATGATGGATTATCAGGTTACTGCTAATGCCATTCCGTATTTCAGAGGCATAAGAGAAGCTTTAAAAGGCAAACCTCTCTACTATAAAGTAGGAATTTACGGTTCCAGAAATACTTGTACGAGAGTCTCCGATGAAGGGCTTGCAAAGAGTAGTTTTGTAGGAGATATGTCTACGGGCTACAGTGGAAATATGGGCTACAGAATACCGACAAACTGGGCTTTCGATCAATTTCATGAATATGTATTTACGGGAGCTTCCGTTAACTTCGATTTAGATAAGGATGCATATTCAGGAAGGTACTCAGGATTTAACCATGTTGAAAATTATGATGAGGCGTATATAAGCAGCAAAAAAACGGAAGCTTATATTGATAGAGCCGAACAGATTTTTGATGAACTGGGATATGGTGTGCCGATAGAAATGGTACTTGAAAAAGAAACTCTTTTAATGAAAATTCCGAATCTCGAGGCCAATTATAAAGTCAGCATTTCAGAGGCACTAAATTTGCCGGAGGAAGACTTCGTGCAGATTATCGTATCTAACGGCAAGTTTGATGAAGCTCAGATGGAGATTGTATCATCTGAATTTGAGTCTCTGGATGCTGAAACCAGAGAAGCTATTGGAGGAAATGGAGCTTTTAAAACGATATCTACGCTGGCGAGCGAAATAGGAAATGGAAAAGTTGTATTCTCGTATGAGATAAGCTCAGATGGCAAGCTTGTCTTCCGATACGGAATCGAAGAAGAAGTTTTCAATGATCAACCAGAAACAGAAAAACTTTGCGTATATGTTAGTATTACGATAACGAATGATACCACCTTTAAAGAGGAATTTGAAAGTATAATGGAGAGTTTACCGTCGTTAGAAACGGTAGCAATGGTCACTTTACTTATAATTTTAATTTTGTTGATTATTTTTACAGGTATCAGCCTTGCTGCTATCCTGAAAGCTCTTGCGGCGTTTCTAACCGCCTACGCTGTATAGTGAGCTGAGATTATAGGGCTGTTAAACAAAGCCGAGACTATTGTTTACAGCCCTTCAATCATAATAAGTTCATTGAAAAATCAACCGTATTATGTTATCATATTGAGAGTTTTACTTTCATAATTTACCATAGGAGGTCACTATGCAAAAAGAAGAAGCCATAAATATATATAAAAGTTTTGCTTCCATGAAAAAGCTGCCGATTATAGCCTCTTTAGCTGCAATGATTGCCGGCCTAATAATATTTTTTTTGAATATTAACGCCGGTTTACTATTTATATATATAGATTTAATTTTTACAGGGCTTTGTGCCCTTTGCAGCTTAATATGCTTCGATTACGCAATCCTCAAGGTCTTAAAACTCTTTCAGAAAGTCAGCGAAGTGCTTAACGAAGATCTTGATCAGGAAGAATATCTGCAACTCACAGAGGCTATCGTTTCTTATGGTAAAAATTCAAAGCCTGTCTGGATGCAGAAACCATTATATTCGGCTTTTCAGTTCCAATACATTTCTGCTTTGGTTGTTAACGGAATGATAGTGCAGGCCAAAGAATATTTAAGTCAAAACGGTATACGTACAAAATATTTTTATAATCTTGCCCAAGTATACATTGATCTGGCCGAAGCTCGTTCTATTGGTGACAATGAAAAGTATATAAAAATATATGAATCTGCGCCTAAAGCGTATAAAAGAGTGAAGATTCATTCTTTTGTGGCTTTGATTGTACAGGGAAAATATGATGAAGTCATAGATGATTTGGTAAACTATACTCCAAAGAATAAACGAGATGCGGTTCAACGCCATATGCTTTTAGGTGAAGCCTATCTAAAAAAGGGGCTGGTTTCTGAAGCAAAGTCACATATTGAATATGTTATAAATATTGGCAAACCCCTCCGTGAGCTTTGCCGTGCAGAGGAACTGTACAAAGAGCTGTAGGATTTTTATCTAAGATGAGCCATAAAAAACTAACATCATAGGAACCGGTATTATGATAAGTCTTCATATAATAGGGTTTCGAGTATCGGCTCTTCATCTGAGACTTCTTTTAGAGGATTGACTATTTGCAGCCCCTCAGTAATCCAGCAGATACTGTTAGGAACCTCCCAAGTCTCATAATATGGGTACGTTCGACCTTTATTAAAGATTAACACATTGTTGCTTCCTATATACTTGCTGTAATATAACGCATACTCAAAATTGGGGGCTTCTCGCCAAATCGGCCGCCCTATTTGGGTTACCACCACGGTATACTTGCCGTTCGGGGAAGCCTCTCTGTAAATCTCCGTTCTCGCAACATTATAATTATAATAAAATATCCCTTTAGTAATAACACTATAATTACACCTGCTATGACGAGTAAAAGTTTTACCTCGCTGTTTTTCAATGCTTTTTTGACTTTTTCTTTCATACAAGCCCCCTCTTTTAATCCTATGAATACATTTCCTCTACAAACTGGCTCAGCAACCTCTCGCCGTCGATTTCCGCAATGATAATATTTAAATTTCAAAAATGAAAGGAGCCATCACTACAGCGACTATTCGGTGGCTGTGCGACAACTTCATACTATATCAGTTTGGTCAAACGGTAAGATATATACTCTATCGGGCTTGCCATCTTCGAAGAAAGTGAGCTTTACACTGTTGGCAAGCCATTCTGTTTGATAGCTATTTTCATCGCTTGATACCGGCATTCGCAATGTGAAGAAGGAGAGTTTTTTAATCCGGTATCTGTCATAAATAATAAAGGTGTTCTCCTTTTTTTCTCCTGCCTAACTTAAAAAACAAACAAATTATAGTGTGCAGTAGCATCTGCGTTAATAAGAAAGGCTTTTCTTAGGTGTTCTTCGCTGATAGGATCTATTATGGTATTTACACTTTCGCCACATTACTTTTTATGGCGACGCCTGATATATGCACGTATTACACAAACAATTAAAAAAATAGTATAGTGTAAAGTTATCAGAAGGCCTGAATATATAGAAAAGAATGACGCGGAATGCTTAAATAGATGCTCAGGCAGATAAAATGTAAATGATGATAACACTATAGTTATAAAAAATAAAAACTGAAAGGAACTATAGGCAGCATTCATGGCGATATTTGAAGAAAAGCATATGTTGGCACAAATGAGGGTGAAAAGTCCGAAGATGTAAGGATAATAGAGAACCAAAAAGGCAATGGCACTGCTGTTTGAAATGGGAAAATCATGTTCAGATGTTGGTGTGGGAGGCATCTCATTTAAAAGGTAAGGAATACCACCACACAGAAAACTTAGAAAAATATATGCGACACTTAGTGGTAAAAATTTCTTGAAAAACAATTTTCTTTCATTCATACTCGAGACCCCCTCTTTTAATTCTATGAATAGTATACTATCTCGCAGAAGAATTATCAATTGCGTTTTAGAACTCACACCTGACGGAGCATACATACGCCGCCTGCGATGTAATTCCGCTTGTCAGAGAACTTGGGGATATGTATAATAAATATAAGAATTATGAGCAACAGGATAGCCGGATTACATTTCCAAGGGAGTAAAGAATGATAAAAAAAATACTGAAAAACAAAATTATCTTTAGGGCTATTATCATAACAGAGATATTGGCGACCTTAGTATTTGCAGTGTTTATCATCGAAAACTACAGAAAGAGCGATTCAGGAGATCCCAAATACGATATGCTGGCACAAGAAGAGGTTCAGATTCCGGAGAAAATGATAAGCCGTCGGATAACTGTAGCCAGAACTCATAAGGTTTATGAAAGGAAAGACGATGGATTTAGGATTTTTCTTTCTGAAAAAATCGGAGAAACGGGGTATTATTATGTGAGAATGGAGAATATCAGGTTCGAGAATACAGACTTGTATACCGAGTGTAGAGTGGATTGGATAGAGAAGGGCGCAAAGATTACCTTTATGGGCGATGGTGTCGAGGACGTTGTATATGTGATAGAACAGCATAAGGGGAGAGGTTATGAGTAACAATTCTATTGAAGAAAAGAACCTTCGCAGAAGGGAAATAATCCTGAAGGTAATGACGGTTATCTTTATTGTAGCCGCCTTACGCTTTTATATCGACCTAAAGATAGGAGCGAATAAGGAATATGAGTATTACAGGAAAGACTCCCCCGACGGAGAAAGAACAGTAGTATTTTACAGGATTGGAAATGAAAGACCGTTAAGAGGAAATCGTTATAGAGTAGTCGTATTTGCAAAGGGCGCAGAAGAAAAAGTTAGCTCATTTGAAATAAATAATGATAGAAGTTTTTACTTCGACGCAGCCGAAGATGAACACACGGGCGACTATAAAATGAACTTTCAATGGGAGGAAGACGGAATTTGGATAATATATACGGACCCCGGAGTTGGAAAAGAAAAAATATTTGTTCCGACCTAAACGCCTAAGGAGTCGAAGGATAATTATCAAGGGGAGAACACTATGCAAAAAGAAGAAGCCATAAAAATATATAAGAGCTTTGCATCGATGAAAGATGTGGCGCTTTTAGTTATTTTAGTATACATAGCCACATACATATTGATATCGGCATTAAACAATAATAGCGAAGACGGGATTTTCATATATGTAGCCATGTGGCTGACGGCTTTCCTCGCAGGGATTGCATATATTGCGCACGATATATTAAAAAGCGTTAATAAGATTGATGAAGCAGTGAACGAAGACCTTGATGATAAAAAATATTTGGAAATTATATATTGCATAATTGACTACGGAAAAAACCATAAGCAAAAAAACAACCTGCAAAGAACTTTTTATTTGATTATGCAAGAACGATATGCCATGGCCTTAATCATTAACGGGAAGAGAAAAGAAGCGGAAGAATATATAAATAGCGGAGAAATAAAGCATGAGCCTTATCGCATGTTTTTGAGAGCATGTATTGATTTGGATCGTGCATACGCTCAAGGAGATGCCGAAAAGTATATAAAGATATATAAGGCGGCTCCAAAGTCATACAAAGAGGTCAAGCTTCACGCCTGCCGCGCTTTGCTCATGCAGGGCAAGTATGACGAGGCTATAGAGGGACTGATGAAATACACCCCAAAGAATAAACGCGAAGAAATTCTGCGTCGGTTTACGATAGGCGAAGCTCATCTGAGAAAAGGGTCAAAAGACGAGGCGAAAATATACCTCGAATATGTCATAAACAACGGCAAGACGCTGAGAGAAAAGTTCATGGCAGAGGAGCTGTACAAAGAGCTGTAGGATTACGAGTGCTTCTTGGAAGGAGACAGTTATAAAGGCTTCATTCCGATGGCAGCAGCAAAACGTTAACAATGTTATTAAGAATCCTCAGCCCCACGGCTATTCCCGGTAATTGGCTTTTATGGCCCTTTTCCGGGAATTTTTTCTTGGCAAGTCTCGGTCTTTTTAAATTAAAGGTCATTTGCGGGAGTTTTTGACCATCTTGTAGCGGATATAAGCGTTTTACAGCCTTATTTTCTCAGTTTTCTCTCTAAAAAGTCCCGCAAACAGCCTTAAATTTCACCTTACCGAGACTACGCCGTCAAAAACTCTCGCAAGTCCTCTGATTTTTAGAAAAACCGGGAATTCTGTAAAAAACCTCCTTTAAACAGAGGACAGCCTTGCCGGCAACAAAAAAAGGGACTCCTGCCGGCGGCAGGAGTCCCCTCTTTTTCGTATCCTTACAGCTTACTCATGACGTAATCAGCAAATTCTTTGCAGGTGGCTCCGTCTGCGAGGCCGGTGACCACCACCTTTTTTTCAGTATCGCAGCATGTGTGGAGCGCGCCGGCCAGCCTGTCCGCCGGGGCGGTGAGGCCGATGTGGCGAAGAAGCATTTCCGCCGCCTTGAATATGCTGGACGGGTTTGCGTAGTCCGCCAGCCCATCCTCTATCATCCTCGGCGCGCTGCCGTGGATGGCCTCGAACATGGCGTACCTGTCGCCGATGTTGGCGCTTCCTGCGGTGCCGACTCCGCCTTGGATTTCGGCGGCTTCGTCGGTTATGATGTCTCCGTACAGATTAGGCATGACGAAGACCTGAAATTGATTTCTTATGGCCTTGTTGACAAGGTTTGCAGTCATTATATCTATGTACCAGTCCTCTGCCTTGATCTCGGGGTACTGGGCCGCTACTTCGTTGCATATCTTTGAGAACTTGCCGTCGGTCTTTTTCATTATATTAGCCTTGGTCACGATGGCGACGTTAGTCTTGCCGTTGTTCTTTGCATATTCGAAGGCAGCTCTGGCTATCCTCTCCGTTCCGCAGTCTGTAGTCACCTTGAAGTCCATGGCAAGAACTCCCGGGACCTCTATGCCCTTGCTTCCCAGAGTGTATTCGCCCTCCGTGTTTTCACGGTAAAACATCCAGTCGATGCCCTCTTCCGGCACCGATACGGGACGGACGTTGGCGTACAGGTCAAGCTCCCGTCTCAAAGTTACGTTGGCGCTTTCCATGGTGCCACCCTTAGGAGTGGTGGTCGGGCCTTTCAGTATGACGTCGCAGGCCTTTATGTCGGCCAGAACGTCTGCCGGCACGGCTTCACCTTTGGCCAGCCTGTTTTCGATGGTAAGGCCTTCTATGTCCCGAAGGACTATCTTGCCGGAGCCAATCTCATCCTTCAAAAGCTCCGTCAGAAGACGGCGAGCTTCCTTCATGATGATAGGGCCAATGCCGTCTCCGCCGCAGAGGCCTACGGTTATCTTATCCAGCGAGGCGAAATCCTTGGGAGGCTCCGCCGAAGCCATTTTCTCGGCTCTTGCCAGCTGTTCTTTCAATAATTTTTCAAACTGCGCCGTGGCAGCTTCTATATATTTTTCCAAGTCACCGTACCTCCTTACAGATTTCCCTGTCCTACGTATTTGAGAAGACCGCCGGCCTTTAAGATGGCTTTCTGCCTCTGGGTAAAGCTGCATATCAGCGAGAACTCCTGACCGGTAGTAACGTCTTTGAGAATAAGCTTTCCGCTGTCCAGTCCGGCGTATATGTCGGAAAGGGCCAGAGCGTCGCCCTGAGTCAGCTTGTCGTAGTCTTCCGGATTTTCAAAGGTGAGAGGAACTATGCCTGCGTTTATCAGGTTAGCGGCATGGATTCTGGCAAAGCTCTTGCTTATTACGGCTCTCACTCCAAGATACAGAGGAACGAGGGCTGCGTGCTCTCTCGAAGAGCCTTGACCGTAGTTGTTTCCTCCCACTATTATGCTTTCGCCGGCCGCCTTTGCTCTTTCCGGGAAAGTCTCGTCGCATACGGCGAAACAGTACTGAGAAAGATGAGGTATGTTGGAGCGGTAAGGCAGTATCTTGGCTCCCGCCGGCATGATGTGGTCTGTGGTGATGTTGTCGCCAACCTTGAGAACAAGGGGAGCCGAAAGAGAATCTTCCAGCGGCTTGCTGTTAGGGAAAGGCTTGATGTTAGGACCTCTCAGAATCGGAAGGTCCTTCGCCTCCTCTAAAGAAGCAGGAGGTATAACTGCGCTGTCGTCTATCTTGAAAGCCTTTGGCATTGTCACCTCCGGCATTTTGCCGAGAAGCATAGGGTCTGTAATCTCTCCCGTAAGAGCCGCGGCGACGGCAGTTTCAGGAGAAACAAGATAAACCTGTCCGTCGGCTGTGCCGGAGCGGCCCTCGAAGTTTCTGTTAAAGGTCCTGAGGGAAACGCCGCCGGAGTTAGGGGAGAAGCCCATTCCTATGCAAGGGCCGCAGGCGCATTCCAGAACTCTCGCGCCGCTGGCCAGAATGTCAGAAAGGGCTCCCGCGTCGGCCAGCATGGAAAGAACCTGCTTCGATCCCGGCGAAATGGAAAGGCTCACCTCCGGGCGGATGGTCTTGCCCTTTAACAGAGCGGCCACCTTCAGCATGTCTAAAAGCGAGGAGTTGGTGCATGAGCCTATGCAGACCTGATCTACCTTAGTGCCTTTGAGGCTTGAAACCTTGACCACGTTGTCAGGGCTGTGAGGGCAGGCGATCATCGGCTCGAGGGTTGAAAGGTCTATGTCGATAACCTTGTCATATACGGCGTCATCGTCGCTTTCGAGGCGGACGTAGTCTCCGCCTCTTCCCTCGGCTTCGAGGAAAGCCTTGGTAATCTCATCCGATGGGAATATGGACGTGGTGGCGCCGAGCTCTGTTCCCATGTTGGTTATGGTGGCTCTCTCAGGAACGGAAAGAGTCTTTACTCCCTCGCCGCCCCATTCTATGACGGCGCCTACGCCGCCTTTTACCGACAGGATTCGGAGAATTTCGAGGCTTACGTCTTTAGCCGTTACGAAATCTCTCAGCTTTCCCGTAAGATTTACCTTGTACATCTTCGGCATGGTGATGTAATAAGCGCCGCCGCCCATGGCCACAGCCACATCGAGGCCGCCTGCTCCCATGGCCAGCATGCCTATTCCGCCGCCCGTAGGAGTATGGCTGTCGGAGCCGATAAGAGTTTTGCCCGGCTTTCCGAATCTTTCCAGATGAACCTGATGGCAAATGCCGTTGCCCGGTCTGGAAAAGTAGAGGCCGTATTTTTTCGCCATGGACTGAATGAATCTGTGGTCGTCGGCGTTTTCAAATCCCGACTGGAGAGTGTTGTGATCTATGTATGCCACCGAAAGCTCCGTGCGGACCCTCGGAACTCCCATAGTCTCAAACTCCAGATATGCCATGGTGCCGGTGGCGTCCTGAGTCAGAGTCTGGTCTATTTTCAGCGCCACTTCTTTTCCCGGCGTCATTTCGCCGCTTACGAGATGTTCCTTTATTATCTTCTGTGCTATCGTTAAACCCATTACTTTGATGTTCCTTTCTGTATGCTCTTGTATGCCTGGTCTACGTGCTTCAAAACCAGCTCTTCGATTTTTTCCTGATTGCCGGCCTGTATGGCTTCATAAATCTTGACGTGCTCTTCTATGGAATACCGGCTTCTTCCCTCGTTTGTAAGGGAATCCTTTCTGTACTTCATCAGCTTGTGATGTATGGGGGAAAGGACCGCCTGAAAAATCGGACTTCCCGAGGCGGAGTATATTATATCGTGGAACTGAGTGTCCAGATTGCGGACCTTCTCTATGTTTTTCTTTTCCTGATAGAACTCCTGCTGATCCAAGATTTCTTTGAGTTTTGCGAGATCCTCGTCGCTTATATTCATGGCGGCCATTTTCACCACCATAGGCTCCAAGGCTCTTTTAACTGCGAACATATCTGCCACGTCTTCGTCGGTTATTCCAAGCACCACGGTGCCGGAAGGGGTTATTCCTATGAGCTTGTCGTTTTCGAGGCGGGCGATGGCCTCTCTTATGGGCGTCCTGCTGACCCCCAGCTCTTCGGAAAGCTTTGATTCGCTGATGATTTCTCCGGCCTTATATACGCCGCTGAGAATGTTTTTTTCTATCTGCTGATACACCTGATTCGCCAGGGACAGAGATTTGTAGTCTATCATTTTTTCTCAAACTCTCCTTTCGTCAGCTCAGATATTTTGTCCTCCATTTCCTGATTGGAAAGGCTGGTGGTTCTGCCGTCTGCGTACATTTCGTCCACCCAGTCCTTGAGGGCTGCCACGACCGGATTGTCCTTGGTCATGCGCTCGTCGCCGAGAAGCTCGTAATGCTCGTTCATCCAGTAGGCGATGCCTGCCAGACCGGAGGTCTTGCTTACGGACACGCCCGGCGCCCTGTTCAGGAGCTTCTTCGTGTTGAAGATGTTGTAAATCTCTTCGTCCTTCATCAGGCCGTCGGCGTGGATTCCAGCCTTTGTGACGTTGAAGTTTTCTCCCACGAAAGGAGTCATCGGCGGAATTTCATAGCCCATTTCTTCTTTGAAATACCTGCCTATCTCGGTGACGGCGGTCGGATCCATGCCGTCGAGGGAGCCTTTGAGGGAAGCGTATTCAAACACCATAGCCTCCAGCGGCACGTTGCCGGTTCGCTCGCCTATCCCCAGCAGCGAACAGTTGACGGCGGAGGCTCCGTACAGCCACGCCGCCGAAGCGTTTGCCACGGCCTTGTAAAAATCATTGTGGCCGTGCCACTCCAGCATTTCGCTCGGCACTCCCGAATAATGCTGGAGGCCGTACACCAGACCGGCCACGCTTCGAGGCATGGCCACCTCCGGATACGGGACGCCGTAGCCCATGGTGTCGCAAATTCTTATCTTTACAGGGATTCCCGCTTCTTCCGACAGTTCCATTATCTCGTTGACAAACGGAACCACGAAGCCGTAAAAGTCCGCTCTCGTAACGTCCTCGAGGTGACATCTCGGCACCAGACCCGCGTTCAGGGCCTCCTTTATGGTCTCCAGATAATAGTCGGCGGCCTGACGCCTTGTCATGTTCATCTTCTTGAATATGTGATAGTCGCTGCACGACACGAGAATACCCGTTTCCTTGATTTCCAGATCCCTAACGAGCTGAAAATCCTCTTTTTTCGCCCTTATCCACGTGGTTATCTGAGGGAATTTCAGCCCCAGCTCCATACATTTGGAAATGGCCTCTCTGTCCTTTTTCGTATATATGAAAAACTCCGACTGGCGGATTATGCCGTAAGGCCCGCTGAGTCTGGACAGAAGAGTATAAAGATCCACGATCTGCTTTACTGTATAAGGGGCCATGGACTGCTGGCCGTCTCTGAAAGATGTGTCGGTAATCCATATGTCCGCAGGCATGTTTATAGGCACGCGTCTGTGGTTGAAAGCTATCTTGGGGACCTCTTCGTAGTTGAAAATATCCCTGAACAGGTTGGGCTCTTCCACATCCTGCAAAGTATATTTGTATATGGATTGTTCCAGCAGGTTGGTTTTTTTGGAAAATTCGAGCATGTATTTACCTCCTTCTCTGTTGATATAAAGTGTTTTCGTTCTCTTGACGGGTGTAAGCGTTACGCCTGACGGCGGCAACATGCGCACACCCACGCCTGTATACAAGTATACTCCTTTCGGCCGAGAGTGTCAACACCGACTAAATTCAATAATTCGACCTAAAAATATATTTTTTCACTTTTTAACTATATTTAAAGTTGCTCGGATATTGTATAATTATAAAAAACATTTCATCAGGAGGAGAATGAGATGAGGCTGCTGCTTGCAGAAGACGAGAAGGCCCTTTCCAAAGCCCTCGTAACTATCCTTGAGAGAAACAATTATTCCGTCGACGCCGTGTATGACGGCGAAGAAGCCCTTGACTACCTTGAAACGGGCAACTACGACGGGGTTATAATGGACATAATGATGCCTAAGATGGACGGCATCGAGGCCCTTAAAGCATTGCGGGCCGGAGGAGATTTGGTACCGGTTCTCATGCTGACCGCCAAATCCGAAATAGACGACAAGATAACGGGCCTCGACGCAGGAGCCAACGACTACCTGACCAAGCCTTTCAGCTCCGGAGAGCTGATGGCGAGGATACGAGCCATGACCAGAGTGCAGGCCGCCCAGACGACCTCGGTTCTGAAGATGGGCAACGTGACCCTCGACAGAGCCACCTTTGAGCTGTCGACTCCGTCGGGAAGCTTTAGGCTGGCTAACAAAGAATTTCAGATGCTGGAACTTCTCATGAGCAATCCGAGAAGCCTGATTTCCTCCGAACGATTCATGGAAAAAATCTGGGGCTATGACAGCGAATCCGAGATCAACGTAGTCTGGGTGTACATATCTTATCTGAGAAAAAAGCTGGCGGTTCTGAACGCAGACATAAAGATTAAGGCGGCCCGTAACGCAGGCTATTCTTTGGAGGAAATAAAATGATAAAGCGACTGAGGATAAAACTCATAATAGCTTCGATGGCGTCGCTTTTTGCGGTATTGGTGACGATAATGGCCGTTATGGCCGCCGTGAATTACGACAAGATAACGGATGTCGCCGACAGCACCTTATCCATATTGATGGAAAACGACGGCATGTTCCCTCAAATGGAGCAGGGATTCGATGAAAAACCTGACCGGCAGCCGCCGGAGATGGACAAGCCAAAAGAGGACGATCCGGGGATGTCGCCTGAGCTTCCGTACGAATCGCGGTATTTCACCGTGGTAATAGATGAAGACGGAGAAGCGGTTTCCGTAAACACCGGGAAGATAGCGGCGGTAGACACGCAGGCTGCCATAGAATATGCCCGGCAGGCGTGGGCCTCCGGCGACAGCTCGGGATTTGAAGAGAATTACAGATACATGTCAGGCGCGACAGACGAGGGGACTCGCATAATATTCCTCGACTGCGGACGCAATTTGGACACCTTCAAGTCCTTCGTGTTTACGGGACTTGGCGTATCGGCGGTGGGAATGTTGGCGGTATTCACGCTGGTATTCTTCCTGTCAAGGCGTATCGTAAAGCCGTTTTCCGAGAATTACGAAAAGCAGAAACGCTTTATAACGGACGCAGGCCACGAGCTCAAGACCCCTCTCACCATAATCGAAGCCGACGCAGAGATTTTGCAGATGGATATGGGGGAAAACGAGTGGATAAGCGACATACAGAATCAGACGAGGCGGATGGCGGAGCTTACCAACAGTCTGGTGCTTCTGGCCAAGACGGAAGAAGACCACAACGATATGAAGATGATAGAATTTCCCATATCGGATGTGGCAGACGAAGAAACGTCTGCCTTCAGGGCTCTTGCCAGAACTCAGGGCAAGGTCTTAGACAGCTGCATTGAAGCAGGCGTAGCCCTTTGCGGCGACGAGAAATCGCTGCGCAGGCTGATGGACATACTCCTCGACAACGCGGTGAAATATTGCGGAGAAAAGGGAGTTATAAGGGTGACACTCGAAAAACAAAAAGGCTTCGTCAAGTTTTCCGTGTTCAACACTGCGGAGCATATTTCAAAGGACGAAACGAGCCGCCTTTTCGACCGATTTTACAGGTGCGACCGTTCACGCAATTCGGAGACGGGAGGCTATGGGCTGGGACTTTCCATAGCGGCGGCCATAACGGCGGCGCATAAGGGCAGAATCACAGCCGACACAAGCGACGAGCAGTCCTTGACGATTACGGTAAAGCTGCCGTGCTGAGGGCGATTGAATACAAATAATGACAAATAACGACACGAGACGACACGAGACGACCGACTTCGAAATCGGTCGTTTTTTCGTTTTTGCAGATAAATTGTAAACTTTAATTAAATTTAATGTTGATTTTAAAGTAGGCTTAAGAAAAGGGGTCTATACTTCAATTATCAAAACGAGAGGGAGGTGCCCGATATGGCATATCAGGCCACATTCAAGCGTCACGAGATAAAATATCTGTTGACCCAAGGACAAAAGGAAGCGGTGCTGGCGGTGATGGAGCCGTACATGAGACTCGACAAGTACGGAGCCGCAACTATCCGCAACATATATATGGATACGGACGATTTCAGAGTGATAAGACGATCGCTGGAAAAACCGGAATACAAGGAAAAGCTCAGAATAAGGAGCTACTGCCGGGCAACACCGGAGGCAGAGGTGTTCATCGAGCTGAAAAAGAAATACAAGTCGGTCGTATATAAGAGGAGACTTTCCCTGCCATGGGAGGCGGTCGAAGACAGCTTCGTAAACGGACGGCCTCTTCCCGTAGACTCACAGATAGGAAAGGAAATTGAGTATTTCCGCAGCTTTTATGACAGGCTCAGGCCTCGCATATTCCTCTCATATGAGAGAGAAGCCCACTTTGCCGTCGACGGAAGCGATTTAAGAATCACCTTTGACAAAAATATTTTATACAGAGAGAACGATCTTTCCCTGTGCGGCGAAATTTACGGAAACGAGATTATGGGCGACGGTCTGTGCCTCATGGAGATAAAGACGTCGGGAGGCATGCCGCTGTGGCTGAGCCACCTTCTCACGGAACAGAGCTTGTTCAAGACGTCGTTTTCAAAATACGGCACTGCGTACCGGGATATGATGCGAAGACACGGAAGCTACAAGTGGAGCGATTATAAAGAAAGGAAGATTTGTTATGTTGGATAATATATTTCAGGGAATTTTTGATACGGCGCAGACGGAAACCATAGCGCCCTCTGAGTTTTTAATTTTGATAGCGGCCTCTCTCCTGGTAGGACTGATACTGGCCGCGGCATATATGTACAAGAGCCTTTACAACAAGGGCTTTGTCGCTACGCTGGCCCTGCTGCCTGCCGTCGTATGTGTAATAATAATGATGGTAAACGGCAACATAGGAACGGGCGTAGCCGTGATGGGAGCCTTCAACCTCGTAAGGTTCAGGTCGGCTCCCGGCTCTGCCAAGGAGATTTGCGCCATATTCATGGCCATGGCGACGGGCCTGATTATGGGAATGGGCTATGTGGCTTACGGCTTTCTGTGCGCCATAGTTCTTGGCCTTGCCGGACTCATCTACGGAAGCACAGACTTCGGCGCGCAAAAGAGAAGCGCCCTTCACAAGACTCTCCATATAACCGTGCCGGAGGATTTGGATTACACCGGGGCTTTCGACGGCGTTCTTTCGCAATATTCGTCAAAAAGCGAGCTTGTAGGAGTTAAAACGACCAACATGGGAAGTCTGTTCAAGCTGACATACAACATAACTCTGCGCGACGCCGACAAAGAAAAGAACCTGATAGACGAGCTCAGGTGCAGAAACGGCAATCTGGAGATAAATATCGTACAGCAGACTACAGGCGGAGACCTGTAGAGGTTTCAGCAAAAGGAGATGTATAATATGGAAAAGAAATTTGTAAAGATAGCCGTTGGCATAGCGATATGCTTCTTGTGCATATTTCTGCTGACGGGCTGCGCAAAACAAGAAGCCGAGACTCAGGTCACGGACAGCATGTTTACGGACAACGACATGGAAATAGGCTACGACGAAGAGACGGCGACCAAGATTACCCTTACGGGCGACAGCGCCGAAAGCGATTCGGACGCAGTTACGATTTCGGGAAGCGTCGTCACCATCAGCGAAGAGGGAACCTACATACTCTCGGGAACTCTCAACGACGGAATGGTTATAGTAGACGCGGGAGACGAAGACAAGCTCCGCATAGTATTGGACGATGCAAGCATAACCAGCCAAACCTCGGCGGCGCTGTATGTCAGAAACGCCGACAAGGTCTTCGTCACTACGGCGACAGACTCGCACAACAGTCTCGTATCTGCCGGAGAATATGTGGCCATAGATGATAACGACATAGACGCGGCCGTATTTGCCAAATCAGACCTGACCTTAAACGGAGCAGGGCAGCTGACTATTACTTCTGCCGCAGGCCACGGCGTAGTTTCTAAGGATGATCTGGTGCTTACCGGCGGAGATTATTCCATAACGGCCGCAAGTCAGGGACTTTCGGGCGAGGACAGCGTAAGAATCGCCAATGGACAGTATTCCATAGAAGCGGGCAATGACGGCATACACGCCGAAAATGATGCCGACGCCGAACCGGCCTTCATATATGTGGCCGGCGGAACGCTCAGCATAACTTCAACCGACGACGGAGTCAATTCAAACGGAGACATAACCATAAAGGGCGGCGCGTTTGAGATAGAATCAGGCGACGACGGAATTCATGCCGATGACGCAGTCGTAATAGACGACGGTGAAATAACCGTGACCAACAGTTACGAGGGAATCGAAGGCCTCAGCGTTGATATAAACGACGGCGTGATAGACATAACTGCCTCCGACGACGGTCTGAATGCGGCCGGCGGAACCGATGAAAGCGGATTTACATCAGGCTTCGGCAGCATGGGAGGCGAAGAATTTGCGGCGACGGAAGGCGCTTATATAAAGATAACAGGCGGGGAAACTAATATAAACGCTTCGGGAGACGGCATAGACTCCAACGGAGATTTGTACGTCACAGGCGGCGAGACATATGTGTCCGGCCCTGTCGACAGCGCCAACGGAACCTTTGACTACAATGGAGAGGCATCCATAAGCGGCGGCATATTTGTCGCGGCCGGCCCGACCGAAATGGCTCAAAACTTCGGCGAATCGTCTACGAAGGGCTCTATGCTGGTATCGATAAACGGCTCGGCCCAGTCCACCATTACGCTCACCGATGCCGACGGAAACCAGTTGGTATCGTGGGAAGCCGACAAAGCCTACTCTTCCGTAGTAATAAGCTGCCCTGATATAACAGAGGGAGAAACATATACGGTGGCGGGAGGCAGCTCCACCGTGCAGGTAACCATGGATAGCCTCATATACGGCGCTTCCGGCGGAATGGGAGGGCAAGGAGGAGGCATGGCCGGCGGGCCGGGCATGTCTTCTCCTCCTGACGGACAAGGCGGAAAACCGCAAGGATGGTAAAATAGCTTGACTTGCCGTGAATCAGAGGGTATATATTACATAAGGAGGGCTGATGATGGATATAAGGATGAACTACTCAGAAAAAGGATCCGGCCGGCCTCTGATACTGATTCACGGCAACGGAGGAAGCTTAAAATATTTCAAAAAGCAGATTGACTGCTTTTCAAATGAGTATAGGGTCATAGCCGTGGATACCCGCGGACACGGAAAGTCTCCGAGGGGAGAGGCGCCATTTACCATAGAGCAATTCGCTGAGGATCTAAAAAGCTTTATGGACGAGAAAAACATCGCCAAGGCAAACCTACTTGGATTTTCTGACGGCGGAAACATTGGGCTGGCCTTTGCCCTGAAGCATCAGGAAATGATAGACAGAATGGTAATCTGCGGCGCAAATATATTTCCGGAAGGATTGAAAAAATCCGCTCTCGCCCCGAGGGCGGCGGCATATAAGCTGCATAGGCGGATTTCAAAAAACGGCAAGAGAACCGAGCTCTTGGATCTGATAATAAATCAGCCGCGGATAAATCCCACAGACCTTAAAAAAATTACGGTTCCGGTGCTGGTCGTGGCCGGAACCAAGGATATGATACGAGCCGACCACACACGGCTTATATATGAAAACCTCCCTCATTCTAAACTTTTGTTTATAGAGGGAGGTCATCTGCTGCCCAACATGAGGCCGAGGCAGTTTAACGACGCAGTATTGCGGTTTTTCAGGGACGAAGGCTGCCGAGATGAGCAGGACCGTGAATAAGGGCCAGTACATCGTAAATCGCAGAAAGGCACGAGGTGCCGTCGGCGGCAGCGCCGCTTCCGTTCAGCAGCTCCTCCGTTTTGAATTTCAGGACGAGTCTGTCCTCTTCTGTGATTCCCAGCTCTTCACTGTACGCCGACTCCTCCGAGCCTACCATGCACAGAGGCGGAAACACAACGCACCACCAGTTTTGCCCCTTCCCCTGTCCTATGCTTAAAGTCAGAGCCTCGTAATTTCCCTCGGGAAAAAACATCTCTTCATAATATTTGGCCGGTATATGGCGTATGCCCGTCGAAGCGGTCACTTCATAATCAAACCCCCGGGAGGCGATGACTTCTTCCGCCCAGCATTCTATCCGGGGAAGGTTGTTTTCTATATATTCGCGAATAAGCTTCTGGTGAGTCAGCGATTCTTCTGCCGCGGAGCCAGAGCCGGAGGGCTCAATCTGCTCCGTTATTTCTTCCTGCACTTTTGAAAGAACGTAATCCCTCACTTCTGTTTTAAGGTCTTGGTCCTCGGTGGAATCGCTGTTGGCAACCACATGAAATCTCATTATTCCGGGGTATTCATTTATCAATCCGTAAGAACCGATCAGGCCTTCTCCCTTTTCGGAAGCCTGAGCGGAGCTGTTCAGAAACGGCAGAGCGATAAAGGCCGCCGCCATAAGCCCGATAAGTATTTTGTCAAAATTCTTGTCCATAATTTACCTCCTGACAGAGGGAGTATGGACGATCTTTTTAAAAATATACACATAAGACCTGAATAAATTTGCAAAGGCCGGTATGACAGCCGGCAGCCTATATTTGCATAAAAAAGATATGACATGACTGCCATATCTTTTTTAAATCGAAAGTATGTTTTCGGTGAAAGGCCTGTTTGGCTGTCTTTCAGCCGCAAAATTTTATTTTATTATCAGGAGCTTCTGGCCTTCCGAAAGATCATCTGTTTCCAGTTCGTTGACTTCCCTGACCGAGGCCGTAGTAGTCTTAAACCTCTTGGCTATCTGCCACAGCGTGTCGGTTTTTCTGCAGATGTATACTACCATAGGAGGAACCTGACAGCCGGAGCCCGGTTCTTCAAAGGCGGGATTAGTCAGAACCTTAAACGGAGTAGGTCTCATGATCTCTGCGCACACCATTATGGTCGCATTGAATTCGATCTGCTTTCCGTTGATCTTCTCGGCCCATAAGTCCTTTATGTAAACCTTCTGGGTTATGATCTCTCCTCCTGTAAGCTGAGGCATTGCGGTGACGATCCGGTAAGGGATCTCTTCCCTGACTGCAAAGACCCCTCTTTCTTCCTGTTCGCAGGAACATATCATTTTCACCAGAATTACGCCTTCGGTGACTATCTTGCCCTGTTCGCAGTGACTTTCGCAGGAGAGAACCTCGGCCGTAGTATATACGATTCTGTCTGCGTCACAGCCCGTGTTTTCCAGAGATATTATTTCTCGAACCGAAGACTCGCCGGAAGAAGTGCCGATGAGAGTTCTGCTGCTCTTTTCCTCAAAATCGCAGACGAAATCCTTCTGCCTGTGATAACCATCTACGATTATCTCCTTTTCCATATTCTTGTAAAGTTCCAGATAAGTGAGGAGTTCGCCCTCGAGACGGAATACGTCTGCGCCGTCTTCGTCTTGGGTCAGCTTTACTCTGAGCTGGCTGTCGTCGAAACATATATTGCATCCGCTCTGCCGTTCCCCCTGCTGGATAGGTATGAACTGAGTGAATTCAACCCGCTCCTGAAGCTGATGGATACTGTCTATAGAGCAAGAATCCCCCAAAACAGATGAGCCGGTCTTGCCTGGGTCTCCTTCTGCATGAGTATCGTCTGAGGCAGCAGTCTGCAGAGGCATCACCGGGGAGGCAGATGAGAAATACAAAAGATTCACATATACAAAGCCGTTTATGACCACTTTGTCGCCGGAGATCTGTTTATAGTTCTCGACTACATTTATGTCCTGCTTGAGGATGCTTTCAGGGTGAGAATCTTCTTTGGGAAGGATATCCTCTTTGATAGAAAGAGTGTCCTTCTTTCTGAGAGCGACGTTGGAAATTTCCACGGTTTCTTTGAGGACTTGAATGTCTTCGTCCACAAGCCCTTCGAAAAGATCCACCTTAGCGTCGGTATACTCTCTGGCCATTATGGCCAGAATGACCTTTACCCTGTATTTTCTCTCGTTGATGACCATGTACTCTATCTTTTCAACAGAGCAGTCTAAAACCATGGTCGCGCCGGCAGACATGGAAGTATGCCACTGATCTTTAAAAGGGACTCTGGTCTGCACTGAAATTACCGGGAGATTACCCTCCTGTTTTTCTGGCAGATAGAGAGTCTGCAGTTCGATCTCTCCCGAGAGATTGATATAATCGTCGCCTTTTACCACAGCGTCGATTTCTTTGACAGCAAGATGAGACTTGCCGTCTATCATGAGGATCTCTCTAAGGTCAGGTTTTGTATCCGGCACCAGTATATCCTCTTCTAAAGTTATGGTAGTCTTTGGTTTCTCTGTTATGTTGGTCACCTGCACAGGTGAATAGATGGCTCCCTTCGTTATGGGCACGATTACACGTTCTTCCATTTCCTTGGCAGGAACCATGGCATAATCAGGAATGCCCTTTTCGTATGTCATAGCGTTTCCCCTTTCCACACTTGGTCTTGTTAAAATGTATTCAGAAAGTGGAAATTATATAACATAAATCAAAGTTTTATCAGTCTGTCTAAAATAATGTGAGCCGCCTCGTCTTTGCTCATCTTTTCGAGACTCTCCATACCGCTCTCTGTTATGAGGGTGATGACGTTGGTATCAGAACCAAAGCCTGACCCTTCAGAGGACAGAGAGTTGGCGCATATCATGTCGCAGTTCTTTGAAATCAGCTTCTTCTTCGAATTATCTAAAAGATTTTCTGTCTCCATGGAAAATCCGCAGATGATCTGGTTCGGCCTTCTGTGCTCTCCCAGCCACTTGAGGATGTCTGTGGTGCGTTTCAGAGGAATGGCCATATCGCCTTCGGCTTTTTTGATCTTGCCCCGAGCTGTCTGAGCAGGTGTGTAATCGGCTACGGCGGCGGCTTTTATTATGATGTCTTGATCCTCTGCCCGCTTTGAGACTTCTTCAAACATATCGGCTGCCGACAGGACAGGAATTTTTTTGACAAACATAGGAGGCTCCGCGTCCATATGGCCGAAGATAAAAGTCACTTCGGCGCCTCTGAAAGCGGCGGCCCGGGCTATGGCCCGGCCCATCTTGCCGCTGGAATGGTTGGTGATAAATCTTACCGGATCTATGGACTCTCTTGTAGCTCCGGCAGTTACTAAGATCTTCTTGCCGGACAGATCTTTTTCGAAAGCTGTCTCTTTAAGAATATGCTGAAATAAGACGGCTTCATCGGGCATTCTGCCGTCTCCCTCGTCGCCGTTTGCCAGCATACCGCATTCCGGGGACAATATCTCATAGCCGAAAGAAGAAAGACGGGAAAGATTATCCTGCACTATAGGATTGTGGTACATATTGTGATTCATGGCCGGCGCCACGATTTTTTTGCAGGGGCAAGCCATGACTGTGGTCGTCAGCATATCGTCGGCGATGCCGCATGCTATCTTGCCGATGACGTTGGCGGAGGCCGGCGCTATCATGACCACGTCTGCCCGCTTTGCCAAGGCGACGTGTTCCACACTGTATTTAAAATTTCTGTCAAAAGTATCTATGAGACATTTATTGCCTGTAAGGGATTCAAAAGTGACGGGAGTTATAAATTGCGCCGCATTTCTTGTCATGAGAACCTGAACATCGGCCCCTTCTTTTTTGAGCATCCTCGCCAGATTGGGTATCTTGTAGGCGGCGATGCTTCCCGATACTGCCAGAACTATAGTTTTTTCTTTTAACATAACTTTACCTCGCATCTAGTATTGCCGCCGGCCTCATCTTGCAGGCGGAAGCCTCATCAATGGGTATATTATAGCATTTGTCGGCTTTAAAGTAAAATCTTTTAAGGCGCACTGGCCGCATCGTGGCTCATGTATAAAAGAGGAGGCAGTCCACAAAAGCCATAGACGGAAATTTCTGCGGCTGATTTGTCTGTAACTTCGGCAAGTCCCGGCAAAACGGATTTTAAGGCTATATACCGGGAATGGCAACTCTCTTGAGCAGCTTCAATTAACACTGGCAGGGGCTCCATATTAAGGCAACACTGATAATTCAGCATGGCAGACAAAGCTCCTTTAGCTATTATCCACTGCCGGTGACGTCATAAAAGTCTGTAACACCAAAGAAAAATGTGATACAATAATAGAACATATTAAGGACTCACCGGAGGAAAGAGATGATCTTAGCAATAGACATAGGAAATACAAATATAGTTTTAGGCTGTTTCGATCAGGAGAAGCTGATTTTCAGAGAGAGGATATCCAGCAACCGGGTAGCCACAGATCTGGAATATGCGGCCATGATAAAGACGGCGCTGGAGATGTACGGCGCTGCGCCCGGACAAGTCACCGGCGCCATACTCTCCTCGGTGGTGCCTCCTATAACCGATACTTTAAAAAGGGCGGTAGAAAAGATGACCGGCGTCAAAGTCATGGTCATAGGACCCGGAATAAAGACGGGACTGAGTATTCAGATAGATAACCCGGCTCAGCTCGGAAGCGATTTGGTGGCCGACGCAGTAGGCGGAATCAGCGAGTATCCCCTTCCGCAGATAATCATCGACATGGGGACTGCAACCACATTTTCCGTAATAGATAAGAACCGGGCTTATATAGGCGGCGTGATAACTACAGGAATGGCGGTTTCCGCCGAGGCTCTGGCAAGAAACACCTCTCAGCTTTCCAAGGTAGACTTTGAAAAGCCCCGTAAGCTGATAGGGACCAACACTGTAGACTGCATCAAGAGCGGCATCATGTATACCACCGCCTGCGGTCTTGACGGCATGATAGAGCGCATAGAAGAGGAACTGGGTGAAAAGTGTACCGTCATAGCGACGGGAGGCTTGGCGCCTCTCATCATGCCCCTGTGCAGACGAAAGATGATCCTGGATGAGGATCTCATATTGAAAGGCCTATTGAGCGTATATAAGAGGAACACTTCGAGATAAAAGAGGGGCCGGAAAATATAATATTTACGGAGGAAAGACATGAAGCAGTACGTAGTTGACGCGTTTACAGATGAGGTTTTTTCGGGAAATCCTGCTGCCGTATGTATAACAAAAGAATGGCTCAGCGATGATTTGATGATGAATATCACCAGAGAAAACAACCTGTCGGAGACGGCTTTCGCTGTTAAAGAAAGAGACAGATATAAGCTCAGGTGGTTTCCTCCCGGCGGAGAGATAGACCTCTGCGGGCACGCTACCCTGGCGACGGCTTTCGTCATCATGAATTATTACGATACGCATCTTGAGGAAGTCGCCTTCGACACCCTGAGCGGCGTATTGACCGTAAAGAAAAAACAGGACCTGTACGAGATGGATTTTCCGGCATATGAGCTTAAGCCTAAAGAAGTCACTTCCGCCATGGAAGATGCTATAGGAGCCCGGCCGGTGGAGGCTTATATGGGAAGAGATCTCCTGTGCATATTTGAAAGTGAAGATGTGGTCAGAGGGCTTTCGCCGGATATGGAAAAGCTTAAGACTCTGGACGGCCTTTTGCTGCAAGTAACGGCAAAGGGAAGAGAATATGACTGCGTTTCCAGAAGCTTTGCCCCTAAGCTGAATGTCCCTGAAGATCCGGTCTGCGGATCGGGATAATGTCATATCGTGCCTTACTGGGCTAAGAAAGAGGGAAAGGACGATATCATCGCCTGCCAGGCCTCACGGCGCGGAGGTATATTATACTGCGGCATAGAAGCAGACCGCGTAAAATTGGCAGGAAAGGCAGCCTTATATTCCGAAACCGAATTGTTCGTATAAAAGAGATAAGCAAAATAAAACCGGCAGCGTATGAACGCCGCCGGTAATTTTATTCTCGGATTAGTCTGCAACGTAAGGAAGTAATGCGACAATTCTTGCTCTCTTGATAGCAGTCGTCACTTCTCTCTGATGCATAGCGCAAGTTCCTGTGATTCTCTTAGGCAGGATCTTGCCCCTTTCGGTTACATATTTTTTCAGTTTTTCAACGTCTTTGTAATCGATAACTTCAGTCTTGTCGGCACAGAACTGGCAAACTTTTTTTCTTCTCATGCCGCCGCCACGTCTCTTTTCCATGATTCATTATCTCCTTTCCTGTTAGAATGGAATGTCTTCATCGATTGCGGAAAAGCCGGCCGGAGCAACATCGTCGTCCTTTGAACCTTGTCCGTATCCGCCCTGAGATGCGCCTCTGGCAAAACCGCCCTGCGAACCTCCCTGAGGCCTGTCTCCCCATTCTAAAAATTCTACTCTGTCTGCTACTACGTCAGTCGTATAGACGGTAGCTCCGTCCTTGTTTGTATAACTGCCGGTCTGCAGTCTTCCCTGAACGCCGACCAATCTGCCTTTTGCAAGGTACTTCTCACAGTTTTCCGCCTGCTTGCCGAAAACCGTTACCCTTGGAAAATCAGTCTGCTTTTCACCGCCGGCTCTGACAGGTCTGTCGATAGCTATCGTAAAGGTAGCCACCGCCATCTGCGAACCGGAAGTATAGCGAAGTTCGGGATCTCTTGTCAATCTTCCGATCAAAACAACACTGTTCATACATTTACCTCGCTTACTGCTCGTCTTTGTTGATGATGATGTGTCTGATTACATTGTCGGAAATCTTGAGCCTTCTGTCAAGCTCCTTAGGCAGTGTAGGGTTTCCCTGGAATTCAACTACTGCGTAGTATCCTTCTTCTTTCTTATCGATAGGATAAGCAAGCTTTCTCATTCCCCACACATCTACTTTTCCGACTTCACCGTCAGCAGCAATGATGGACTGAACTGATTCGACTGTCGCATCCTTCTTAGCATCTTCTAAAGCAGGATCGATAACGAACATAACTTCATAGTTTCTCATTTTTTCACCTCCCTATGGTCTAAATGGCGGCAGTTTCTACTGCCGCAGAGATTGCATGTCAAAACTCATGCTTTATAATTATACTACAAAATATTGAAATTGCAAGAAAATTTTAACGGGATTCAAAGATCCGGACATTTAAAAAGCTGATAATTACAATTTTTTTCTATAGAGCAGGCATTTTAGGTTAATATCGTCTGACCTTACTGTCAGGATTTGCTGGCTAAAAACCGAATTTCACCGCCGAAGGAAAAGATATTTTGAATGACGGCCGCTACTTTCTGCCGAAATCCTGCAGGTCGGCATTGAGATAAAAAGAAGCTTTCTTTGCGTCCCTTTCTTCTATGGCGGCTATGATATCTTTGTGGTACTTCGTATCCGACGGAAAAGAAATGTCCTGCCACTGGTTCCAATAAAACTGAGCGTAAGCTCTGGTCAAAGTGTTCAGAGCGTGTTCGAGAGAAAGATATGCGAATCTGTTGTTGGTAAAGGACATGAGCCTGAGATGAAATCTCTTGTTATACTCCCAGTGGAGCCAGAAATCTTTGACGGCTTCTTCTCCCGTACACATATCGTCTATCTCTCTTAACTCTTTGAGCTGATCTTCGGAAATATTATCTATTATCTGCGTCAGCATACCGGACTCAAAGGCCATTCTAAAGTTGAGTATATCGTTTATATCGCTTTCGGTGAGCTTTACCACCATATATCCGCATCTGGGTATGCTCTTGAGGACATTCTCACTGCAAAGCTGTACCAGAGCTTCTCTTACGGGAGATTTGCTGACATTATATTTTTCTATCAGCATACCTTCGCTTATTATATCGTCAGCCGAATATTCGCCCCGCACTATCGACTGCAGGACATCATCATACACTTTTTTCTTAAGATTTACTTTTTTCATGCAACTCTCGCTTTCTGCTTTGAATATAGCACTTTTTTAATGGAAAGTAAATAAAAAAGATGGGTTGACCTCAAATAATATTTCTGATATTATCAGTAATATAATCAGACTTGTATCTACACGCACGGAGGTATGATTTATGGATAAAAAGCTTTATGAAGAATTTAAAGAAATACTTCGCTCAGAATTAGTCCCGGCTCTGGGGTGTACTGAGCCGGGGGCGATAGCCTGCGCCGCAGCCGAAGCCGGAAAGCTTCTAAAAGGAGAGACGGACTCTGTCGAGATATGGTGCAGCGGCAATATCATAAAGAACGTCAAAGGCGTGACCGTCCCCAATTCCGGCGGAATGAGAGGCATAGAGGCAGCTGCGGCTTTGGGGATTTTGGCCGGACAAAGTGATGCTGAAAAATCCAAAGATCTTGAAATACTCAGCAGCATAACTCAAAGCCAGATTGCAGAAGCCAAAGAAATGATAGAAAAAGATATTTGCGTCTGCCGGCTAAAAGAAGATACACCTAACCTCTATATAAAAGTTATCGCAAAGAACAAAGATCACGAAGTTCAGGTGACCGTAGAAGAAAGCCATACGAATATCGTGTCCAGGGTCGTCGACGGCAGAGAACTTTCAGGTGAAAAAGGCGAAAAGAAAGATGAAAGAGCCGAAAAACTCAAAGATCACCTGACGGTAAGAGAAATACTGGCTTTTGCCGATATGATGAGCGCAGAAGACGGCAAAGAGCTGTTCGAGGAACAGGTAGAATACAATACAGCCATAGCCGAGGAAGGCCTGAATGGCGACTACGGCGCTAAGGTGGGAAAAACCATTTTAAAATTCAGAGAAGGCTGCTCCGTCAAGACCAGAGCAGTGGCAAAAGCCGCCGCAGGATCCGACGCCAGAATGAACGGCTGCACCATGCCGGTAGTGATCAACTCCGGCAGTGGAAATCAGGGAATAACAGTGACTGTACCTGTGGCAGAATATGCGGCAGAGATGGACATAGACAGGGAGCTTTTGTATAAGGCTCTCGCCGTAAGTAATCTCATATCTATACATATAAAACATCACATAGGAAAACTCTCAGCCTTCTGCGGCGCAGTCAGCGCCTCCTGCGGAAGCGCCGCCGCCGTCGCATACCTCAAAGGAGCGGACTATTCAAAGATATGCCGCACCATATCCAACACGCTGGGAAATGTGGGAGGAATAGTCTGCGACGGAGCCAAAGCCTCCTGCGCGGCCAAAATAGCCTCTTCCCTCGACGCGGCATTTCTGGGATACGACATGGCAGAAGATGATCTTGGATTCAAGCCGGGAGAAGGTTTCGTAGAAGACGATATAGAAGAGACCATCGACAATGTGGGTAAGATAGGGCGATATGGAATGAAAAACACAGATAAGGAAATTCTTCATCTGATGCTGGGACATAAAGATTATATATGCGATTAAAATCAAACCGGCCTCTTCCTTTAGGAAGACGCCGGTTTTCTATATCCGATGATAAAGATGTTATTTCCATAGGACGTCAGGATATTCTCCCTTGTCTTTCATCGACTGAAGGGCCGAGACTACGCTGTCCTTGTCCTCCCTGTAAGTTACACCGTACCAGCGGTCTTGAGACCTGAGAACCTTGACCCGGGCCTTTCCTTCTTTTATGAGCTGATCCACTACTCCCGGAAGAAAGTATTCACCCTTCATGGGATTCTCTTTTAAAGCGTTGTCTAAGAAGGCAGGGAACCTTTCTTCCATTTCTTTCATCATGGACTGGGTAAATCCCCAGAAGTTCATGGACACCACGGTTCCGCGGGGAAGTTCCTGCCATGTGGCGCCCTCGTCTTCAGTGTATACGATCTTATCCCCCTGCCACTGTATTTTAGTACGCTCGGTTATTTCTCTGAGAAGACCCTCCTCTGACGTCTGACAGACGCCTCTGGAGACATATCCGTTTTCTGTCAATGTGTTTTCTATGTTATATCCTGCCATACAGAAATCATATTTATCGGAATCACAGGCAGTTTCGAGGAACTGATATATGCTCTGAAATGCACCGGGACCGTAATAGTCGTCGGCGTTTATCACTGCTATCGGACCGTCTGCCAGGCGCCTTGCCGCCAGAACTGCATGAGCCGTACCCCACGGCTTTTCCCTGCCCTCCGGCACAAAATATCCTTCCGGAAGATCGTCAAGACATTGAAAAGCATATTCTACGCCTATATATTTTCCGGCCCGGTCATCTACCAGCGCCCTGAAAGCCTCCTCGTTTTCTTTTTTTATTATGAATATTGCTTTTTTAAATCCTGCCATGACGGCGTCGTACAGCGAAAAATCGAGGATTATCTCGCCTTTGTCGCTTACCGGTTCTATCTGTTTAAGACCGCCGAAACGGCTTCCCATGCCTGCCGCCATTATAACTAAAGTAGGTTTCTTCATTTGTGAGTACACTCCTAAAATTTCTTTGCTTATATTCTATAACAACTTTACCCATACCGCAAGTTTATGTATAATGTAATTATATTAAAGAAAAGAGGCGAGATTTATGATAAAGAACATGGAGCAATGTGAACTTGATGCGGTGCTAACCGTAGCCGACAAGATGGTTACCGCCGCAAAGACCGCTCCTAAGGCCAGCGGACAAGACAGCATAGTTGCCGCTGTCGTCACAGGGGAGGACAAAGACAGATTGGCTATGGCCATGAGAGAGATAGGCAAACGTGAGGAAAAAGAGTTTTGCATACGAGACGCTGGGAACGTAGATAACAGCGTGTGCGTGGTGCTCATAGGTTGCAAGGAAAGACCTTACGGCCTTAACAGGTGTGCTTTGTGCGGCTTTGAAAATTGCGCGGCCATGAAAAAGGCAGGAGGCGTCTGCGCCTTCAACCTGTCCGATCTGGGTATTGCCGTAGGTTCGGCCGTCTCCCTGGCCGCCGACAACAGAGTAGATAACAGGGTAATGTATTCGGCAGGCAGAGGCGCTATCGAACTTGGGCTGCTGCCGGATAAGATACGCGTCTGCTACGGAATTCCCCTCAACGCTACTTCTAAGAGCATATATTTTGACAGAAACCCGGGCGCTGTACTGTTCTAAGGGATAGAATAGCAAGCTGATAACCACGAAAGGCCTGAGGTACCTCCCCTCCCCAAAAAACTAACGATTGGGAGGCGGTCGGTTCGGCCTTTCGTGGTTTTATTGTATTTTAAGGTAACAAAAACACCAGTTCAACTGGTGTTTTTGTTGTTTCGAGTGGGGAGGGGGTCTCCACTCGAAATTATAAAAAATGTTCAATTAAGTGAGACTATGCCCCACTCGAAAACCGAAAAAACGTGAAAACGAGTGGGTAGGCACCCACTCAAAAGGACAAAAAAAGCTTAATCGAGTGGGTCTACACCCACTCGTTCGGATAAAACTTTTCCAATCGAGTGGGGAAGAAAATAGGGTAAAAATCAAAAAAGTGTATTTTCACAGTCAAAACTTACAATATATGCAAAATTTGCAAAGGGAGTGCTCCCACTCGTTTCTTAAAAAAGCAGCTTTTCGAGTGGGCTTATACCCACTCGAAAACCGAAAAAACGTGAAAACGAGTGGGCTTGTACCCACTCGAAACAACAAAAAAAGCTTAATCGAGTGGGTCTGCACCCACTCAAATTTACTAAAAATACACAAGCGAGTGGACCTACACCCACTCGAAAACAGAAAAACTTGAAAACGAGTGGGCCTACACACTTATACCCCTACACACCTACACGCCCGCACATTCAGGCACTCCCCACATTCACACGTCACACCTATACTCCCACATCCACACCTCGACCCCCACTCGCCCCATCTGCCTCTCCCCAAAAAAATCAGTAAAGCTATACACATAGCTACGCCCCTCTTTTCAAAAAAATAAAAGCTTCCTGCTGCCGCAAAGTTTTAGTAAGGAGTACCTTTATGGGTGGAAAGTACAAAATTCAGCATTAGCGGCTTGTAGCAAGAAGCTTGATCATTATGTGGCTTTGATAAAAGTATATCATTATCCTGATAAATAATCTTTGTACATGATAATAATATTCAGGCGATCTTTTGTAAAAAATACAAAAGATCGCATTTAAAGGAGCTCCCTTCGCCGGACGGAGCCTCACTCTTCCCTTAATGTCCTGCTAAGAATAAAAATAAGAGCAAATAGATATTGACAAAATCCGATTTCAGATTTAGAATAAAAACCGAAATCGGATTTTGACTTGAAACTTTTGGCTCAGCAGGATATCAGGAGGGCTTAAGATGAGAAATGAAATACACGAACTCAATATGACTTTAAATCAGATTTACAGAAAACAGGAGGACCTGTATCACGAATACGCTTCCCACTTCGGTCTTTCCAGCATATCATTCTGGATACTATATACCCTCTGTGAGACCGAAGATGAAGTCTTTACACAAAATAAGCTGGCGGATATGTGGCATATCCCGAGGCAAAGCCTTAATTCAGCAGTGCGGACGCTGGTGAATCAAGGCTATATCAAACTGGAGCAGATGGCGGTAGCAAGAAACAGCAAAGCGCTCAGTCTTACAGAAGAAGGGGGGGTGTTTTGCAAGAGGGCCATATATCCTTTCTATGAACTGGAAGAGCGAATATTAAAAAGAATGTCAAAACAAGAGCGGGATCGGTTTGTCGAATTTTCTGCACGACAGCTTGACCTGATGAAAGAAGAAGTAGAAGCTGTCATCAGACAGGACTCCGCTCGGAAATAAGGGGTAAATATGAAAGTTATACTTGATTTTATAAAACCATATAAGAAACTGGTGGTGTTTGTTCTGCTGGTCATGATCCTGGATGTGGCCGGCGGTCTTCTGATACCCACGATAACTGCTGATATCATAAACTACGGTATAGGCAGCGGAGATATGGATTACATAATACAGAGGGGTCTTTTGATGGTGGCCGTGTCGATAGTCACCAGCTTCGGCGCTCTGGCCGGCAGTTATTTGTGCGCCAGCCTGTCGTCAAAAGTTGGCAGAGACATAAGAAACGCCATATATGACAAGTCGCTGGAGTTTTCTTCCTCAGATATGGAAAAGTTCGGCACCGGTTCCATGATAACCAGAACCCTCAATGACGTCAATGTACTTCAGCAGGGTCTGGTCATGTTCATACAGATGGTTCTGCCGGTTCCGGTAGTATGCGCCATGGGAATAGTGATGGGCTTCATGATAGACTCTGTGATGGGAGGCATATTGACCGTCGCCACCGTGGCCATACTCATCATGGCTGTCTTCATAATGAAGAAGGCCACTCCTCTCTTCGAAAAACTTCAGAAGTTCCTCGACAGGATGAACATAGTCATACGTGAGAACATAACCGGAGTCAGAGTCATAAGAGCTTTTAACAAAGAACCTTACGAAGAAAAGAGGATGAAAGGCGTATTTGGCGATTATGCAGAAGTTTCTATAAAAGTCAATCGGCTTTTCGCAGGGCTTGAAAGTATAGCTCTACTGGTGATAAATCTCATAATCGTGGCGGTTCTGTACGTAGGCGGAAACAGAATCGGCGCAGGATTTATGGAGATCGGCGACATAACGGCCGTAACTGAATACGCCATAATGATATTGTTCTACCTCATCATGGCGCAGATGGTCATGATACTGCTGCCCAGAGCTATGGTCTGTGTAGCCAGAATAAAGGAAATTCTGGTTCTAAAACCGGAGATTAAAGACGGCTGGATCCGCGGAGAAGGTCTGAATAAGAGAACTGCTGCGATAGACAGTTCAGAAGAAGGCCCAGATCGCCGGACGGCAGAGAGCCGGGATGATATAATCACTTTTAAAAATGTCAGCTTCAGATTTGCCGATGCCGAAGAGGACACCCTCAGCGGATTAGACTTTACATGTAAAAGAGGAGAGACTACCGCTATTATAGGAAGCACAGGCAGTGGAAAATCTACTATAGCCAAGCTTATATTGAGATTCCATGACGTTACATGCGGCTCTGTCCTTTTGAACGGCAGAGACGTAAGAGATATGAGTCAGTCTGAGCTGAGAGGACGTATCTCATATGTGCCGCAGAAAGCGTGGCTTTTTTCGGGAACCATCAAAGATAATCTGCGCCACGGCGACCCATTGGCTTCAGAAGAAGAGATGGACAGAATACTTTCCGTCGCCCAGGCGGACTTTGTGAGAAACTTGGAAAGGGGACTCGCCTCCCCCGTATCACAGGGAGGCACCAACTTCTCCGGAGGTCAGAAACAGAGGCTTTCCATAGCCAGAGCTTTGATGAAAAAAGGGGATATATATATTTTCGACGATAGTTTTTCTGCTCTGGACTTTAAGACGGACGCGGCGCTGAGAAAAGCCCTCAAGGCGGAGACCGAGGATGCAGCCGTGCTTATAATCGCCCAGAGGATAAACACGATACTTTCCGCCGACAGGATCATAGTCCTTGAAGACGGCAAGATCGCCGGCATGGGCGCCCACAGCCAGCTGATGAAAAGCTGCCCGGTCTATCAGGACATAGCCAGATCGCAGATGAAAGGGGAGGATATAGATGGATGAAAACAGAATAGAAGAATTTGATGAAGGTTTTGACGTATCGGCCCCCGATGACGCAGGCAAAACTCTGAAACGATTGTGGTCGTCTGTCAGCGATCAGCACAGGAGACTCCTAATTGTATTGGTCTCGGTGATATTTTACACTCTTTTGTCTATCGTAGCTCCCCTGTACAGCGCAGACATAGTAGACCTGCTGTGGGAAAAGATAAAAGCTTCTCTTGCAGAAGGAGCGACCTTTTCCATCACGTGGAACGACGGAGGAAGAGAGATATTCGGCCTGCTTATCATCTATCTGGCCACAGGGCTGTTTTATCTTCTCCAGTCTTTTCTGATGGCCAGCTTCGCAGAGAAGCTCAGCCTGAGACTGAGGAGCGAGATCGGCGAGAAACTCAGCCGCATGCCTTTAGCCTTTTTCGACAGAAACAAGCCCGGCGCTGTACTGAGCCGCATAACCAATGACTTGGATAAAATGGCGGAAGCCTTCCAGACAGGCGTGCTTAAATTATTCACTTCTGTAGGTATGATCGCAGGATCTTTGGTGATGATGTTCAGATTCAGCGTACTGCTTACGGTGGTCTTCCTGACCTTTATGGGAATATCTCTTCTAGTGACAAAGATAGTATCGGCCAAAACTCTCAGATCAGCCCTCGAAAGACAGCAGAGAGTCAGCGACGTGACGGCTCTCGTAGAGGAGGGCTACAGCGGAAGAGTCATCATAAAAGCCTTCAATCAGGAGGGTGAAAGCTCGCATAAAATGCACAGGGCCACAGAAGAGCTGGCAGAGGCCACACGCAAAGCGGATTTCATGATAAACGCCATAAATCCGGCTATACGTTTTATCAACCGCCTCGGTCAGATCCTCATAGCCGTATTGGGCGGAAGAATGTTGCTGACAGGAACCATGAGCGTTGGCGTATTTCAGGCGTTTTTCCAGTACGTAAATCAGTCGGCAGAACCTTTGACAGAAATGGCCTTCATGGTCAACTCCATGCAGTCCTCTCTGGCGTCCCTGGAAAGAGTATATAAACTTTTGGACGAAGAGGAAATCTCCAAAGACGAGGAAGGCTTTGCGCCTGCCGGCATGGCGCAGGGAAGCGTCGAATTTTCTCACGTAAAATTCGGATATTCCAAAGACACAACTTTGATGAAAGACGTCAGCTTCAAAGCCCGACCGGGCCAGAAGATAGCCATAGTGGGAAGCACCGGAGCAGGCAAGACCACGTTGATAAACTTGCTGATGAGATTTTATGAGACAGACGGTGGGCAGATATTCCTGGACGGAAGAGATACCAGAAGTATCAGCAGAGCCGCCCTGAGAAGAAATTTCGGAATGGTGCTCCAGGACACATGGCTGTTTGAAGGCACTATAGCTGAAAACATAGCGTACGGAAAACCGGAGGCCACGAGAGAAGAAATCGTAGCGGCAGCTAAAGCCGCCAGAGTAGACTTCTTCGTTCACACCATGCCTCTGGGATATGACACAGTTTTGAGCAATGACGCAGAAAACATCTCTGTGGGACAGAGACAGCTTCTGACTATAGCCAGAGTTTTCCTCTGCAATCCGGCGGTACTGATACTGGATGAAGCTACTTCCAGCGTTGATACCAGAACCGAAGCGGAGATAAGCAAAGCCATGGGAAGGCTCATGAAAGGCCGTACCAGCTTTGTTATCGCCCATCGCCTTTCTACGATAGTAGATGCAGATATGATCCTATTTATGCAGGACGGAAATATCATCGAACAGGGCGATCACAGATCATTGCTTGCCGCAGGCGGCGCATATGCAGATCTCTATAACAGCCAATTTGCATAAAATAAAAAAGGAGAGGAAGGCTGGGAAAGATAAAATCTTTCCCAGCCGCAGCGTCTCTCAAGAAAAAGCTCATAGAGCGAAGAGAAAGAAAACAATCACGGGCCGACGGCCCGTGATTGTTTTCTTCATATCATAAAAACTGCGACAGCATATATATTCTGACGGCGATAGAGAGATTCTCGTGAAACTCCTTATCGTTGCTGTATGGGTCGAGAATCTCGTGCAGCTTTGACAGCCGGTATCTTACAGTATTCTTGTGACAGAACAACTTGGCCGCAGTCTCATCCAGATCGCCTTTTGACAATATGTAGACGCAGGCCGTTTCCAGAAGCACATTCTTCTCCCCCTGGACAGGGACAGGCAGGAGTCCTTCTTCCCGACCGGCTCTGCCTGAAATCCCCTGAACCGGAGTGACATCGCCTAAAGGCGATAGATATTCTCTCATATAATTTAGTATGTTTTTCGAGTGGATTTCAGGTATTATAAGCCGATATATGCCTATATTATCGTAATAACGTGCAGGATCGTTTTCCATGACCGCCACGTTGCAAGCCCAGAAAGCCTCTCTGACTACCTTTCCGAAATCTTCGCTTATGGGAAGAACTGCGCTGACGCCGCAGTGTATTTTGCTTTCGTCTATAGACAAGGCGGCAAATATATCGGCCAGCAGAGCCCTGAATCTGAAAATTTCATCGGTATCCTGACTGAGGAATATAAAGTAAGTGTCTCTGAACTTGCAGAGAGCAGCTTTTTTACTTATCCGCTCCAGAGAAGCCATTTTGCCCACCATTTTGACGATCGCCTCTTCGCTTTTAAGAGAGAGGTCTTTGACAGAGACTGCCCGTATAAATCTCTTAAAGCCGGGATTTATCTTCTTTCGTATCTTCAGCTCTTCCCGGGGAGAGGCTTCCTGATCGAGAATCCTGGCCAGATCTCTTTCGAGAGAGGCGATGTCTTCTCCGTCTCTCAGTTCCCGGTTGATTGAGAATATTATATCCTCAAAGAACTCGTCTCCGCCGAATTCCAGAATAGGAAAGCCCTTCTCGTCGGCAAAATCTATGACCTCCTGCGGCAGGCTGTGATATATGACCTTTTTATACGCCATGCAGCTTACGTCAAGGGCGAAGAGCCCCTTTACCGCCTCGAGGATCTGGCGGGGATCATCTTTTGCAAAGAGCAGGCTGGTGAGGATCAGGCTTTTTCCCGTAAACAGAGTGCTTCTGGGCATTGAGATCCCTTTGGTGAATTCGAAGTCCAAAGTTTCGGTGAGCATTACCGGCCTGTTCAGACCTTTTTCTCCGGCAATTAGTTTGAAATTCTTCATGATGGGAATATCAAACAAATCTCTGACAGTAAGTTTCATATTTATACCTCGTCGGTTCATGAGAGCTCAGCCCCGGTCTTGCAGGGCCTCTACTTGGAGAACATCGGTGTGGACAGATAGCGGTCTCCCGTATCAGGCAGAAACGCCACTATATTTTTTCCCTTGTTTTCGGGGCGAAGAGCCAAAGTGACTGCCCCGTGAATAGCCGCCCCCGACGTTATGCCTACTAAAAAACCTTCCAGAGAAGCGGCTAAGCGGCCCTTCTCGTAGGCGTCTTCTTCTTTGACGGTTATGATCTCGTCGTAGATATCAGTGTCCAGAATCGAAGGGACAAAATTGGCGCCTATGCCCTGAAGACCGTGAGGTCCCGCCTTGCCCTCTGAAAGCAGCGGCGATGAGAATGGCTCGATGGCTACAACCGAGGTGTCCGGATTCTTTTCCTTGAGGTAGCGGCCCACGCCGGTGATAGTGCCGCCGGTGCCTACTCCTGCCACGAAGATATCAGCGTCTCCGTCGAGGGCCTCGTATATCTCCGGCCCCGTAGTACTGTAATGTGCCCGTGGGTTGGCGGGGTTGTCAAACTGGCCGGGGATAAAGCTGTTCTCCGTTTCTTTAGCCAGCTCCTCGGCCTTTTGGACGGCCCCCTGCATACCCTTGGACCCTTCGGTCAGGATCACAGAAGCTCCATACGCCTTCAGAAGATTTACCCTTTCTATGCTCATGGTCTCCGGCATGGTCAGGATTACCTTGTATCCCCTTGAAAGACCCACGGCGGCAAGACCTATTCCCGTGTTGCCGCTGGTAGGCTCGATTATGGTAGCGCCCGGCTGTATCAGCCCTTTTTCTTCTGCGTCATTTATCATGAACAGAGCCACCCTGTCCTTGGCGCTTCCGGCAGGGTTAAAAGATTCTATCTTGGCGTAGATCTTGGCCTCAAGACCAAACGCTTTCTCGATAGACCGAAATCTTACGAGAGGTGTGTTTCCTATGGTTTGTGAGATGTTATTGCAGATCTTCATTTTTCTTATTCATCCTTTCTAAAATTGTAACGGAGATGATGAGTACGGCAGAGCCGATGAGCCATCCGCACAGCACGTCTGTAGGCCAGTGGACTCCCACATATATTCTGCTGGGTCCTATGATGATCATCAGGACGGCGCATAAGACGGTCAGAATATTTTTGACAGTCTGATTTTTGCAGCGCTTCCTTATGAGATATATGAGCAGTCCGTATACGATGACAGACGTCACCGAGTGACCGCTGGGGAAGGAATATCCTCCCTGTTCTACCAGATGAAGCGCTTCGTCAGGGCGACCCCTCATAAAGATATGCTTCATGGGCTTATATATAGCTACTCCGCCGAGAGCGGAGATAGAAACCGGGACGCCGAATTTCAGCCTGTTTGGAAGCAGCAGCAATATTATGCACAGCGCTATTATAGTGGCCGTATCACCGCAGTGAGTAAGAGCCGACACTATAGCGTTGAGCCCGTCTCCTCGCAGAGAGAAAAACCACTGCTGAACAGACAGATCAAAAGGTGAAGGCCCCATATCGTACCGCGATTTAAGGTCAAGTGCTATTGCCGCCGAACATATGAACAGCGCCAGCACCAATGCGATACGAACAAAAGGCATATTCTTATTTTTTCCCATAAAATACTCCTTATGTATATTTGAGATAATTATACACCCTCCCTTTGCCAAGTGACAAGAAATATTAAAATTTCCTGCTTCTCAGGGGACTCAATAGCCCGGCGGAAGTCTTCGCTTTATTTTTTGAGTGAAATAGCGGGAAAGATATGTTACAATATAATATGTATATATGAAGATTATGGAGGAAAACCCGTGAAGATATTCGGAAATATAGGAACTTTTGCGTATTTGACCAAAACCATAGGAGCTCTGGGAGATCATAAGAGAAAGATAGAATCCCTCAAAGCTCAGGGAAAGACCGAGGAAGAGATACAGGCCATACATGAAGTCTGCCGCCTGTGGTCAGACAAAGTAGTGAAATATCTGAATTTGAAGATCAACGTCATCAATCCTGAAAACCTGCCGGAAAAAGGCCCCGTAGTATACGTTTCTAACCACCAGTCCTATGCTGATATACTGGTATTTCTCAATGTGCCAAAACATCAGATCGGCTTCATAGCCAAAGAAGAACTGATGAAGATACCTATGTTTGCAGGCTGGATATTGAGGATAGAGAGCCTGTTCATCAAGAGAGGCGACGCCAGAGCGTCGCTGGCTACCATCAACGAGGGTGTTAAAATGATAAAGGACGGATATTCCCTGGTGATCTTTCCAGAAGGCACCAGAAGCAGATCAAATCATATGTCGTCCTTCAAACACGGAAGCCTCAAACTGGCCACCAAGGCTAAAGCGACCATAGTGCCAGTCACCATAAAGAACAGTTTCAAAGTATATGAGGAGACAGGCAGGATAAGAAAAGGCGTGACCATAGATTTCATAGCTCACGAACCAATAGATACATCTGTCATGGACAGAAAAGAATTAGGAGAACTTTCGGACAGGATAGAGAAGATAATAAGAGGAAGCCTAAAAGAAGACTGAAAATGAAAGCCTTCAAGAAATCCTGAGAAAAAACTCTGCGCCGCCCTTTACGGGCGGCTTTAATATTATGTATGTCTCGTGTGTAGAGCACACGAGACATTACTTTTTAGTTCCGTCGCAGGCGGCCGCCGGCGACGAGCGGCGGAGCCGAAGAGCCGGACAGCTTTGAGGCTTAGGATCGCAACCGTCAGAACAGCGGATTGCGCATAAAACTCGCCGATTTGACCGCCGCCTGCTCATAGTTTCATCGGCGATTCTCTTAATCAAGCCTATTTTGGCCTTTTGCGAGAATTTTTTTCTTGCAAGTCTCGCTCATCTTAAAATACAGAGGGTTTGCGAGAGTTTTTGACCATTTTATAGCGGCAGTTAGCCTCCTGCGGCCTTTTTTTCTCGATTTTCTCACAAAAAAGTCCCTCAAACAGCCTTAAAATCCGATTTACCGAGAATCAATCGTCAAAAACTCCCGCAAACCTCCTGATTTCATAAAACTGCGAGACTTTGCTGTTCCTTAAGGGTTGAGCGGCCGCCAGTTGAGCCGGTGGGCTCAGCCTTTTTTTAAAAGTCGGTTCCGAGGGCAAAGCCATAGGAACAAAACCACCAGTTAAATTTGCAGTATGTTCTGCCCTTATAAGGGCTCAATACTGGCGGGCGTCTTAGGTCGCGCCGAATAATCTGCCAATCACATTAACGATTCGAGCCGCCGCTAAAGCAGCTTTTTATTGTACAAACGAGCGGCCGCCGGCTCGACGTCTGATGATCATCTACCAAAAGTAGCAAACAGGCCCTAAAAAACAAATGAGGGCTTTAGGGCTTGTCTGCAGATTTGAAAAACTCCGAGCCGCCGGCTCGGAGTTTTTCTTCATAGGTATATTTAGAAAGGAATTAGTTGTTTGCTTATTTATCTGGCAGGTCGAAGCTCCCGACCTGCTGTTTAATTATCAGATGAAGAGGAAGATACTGATTCCTGCAGTGTTACTTCCAGATCTTTCATCTCATCGCCTCGGACTACGGTGAGCTTTACTTTGTCGCCTACTTCGTGTTTCTGAATCGTCCTCACCAGCATATCTGAACTGGTGACCTTTTCTCCGTCGATCATGTATATCAGATCGCCTTCCTGAAGACCGGCTGACTTGGCGTTTTCACCGGTGACCTCTTTAACATATACTCCCGTCTGATTGACTCCGTATTTCATAGCTTCTGAAGCGGAAGTCAGATCGACGATGGTTATGCCTGCCGCAGGGCGGCCTGCTACATAGCCGTTGCTTATCAGAGATTCCACTACCGATTTTACAGTGTTTGAAGGAATGGCAAAGCCCAGACCTTCCACATCAGACCCGGAAGATTTTGCCACCACAAGACCGATGAGATTTCCATACTGATCGAATACTCCGCCTCCCGAGTTGCCCGGGTTGACAGAAGCGCTGACCTGAATCAAAGTCATACTCTTGCCGTCCAGAGTAATTTCTCTCTCGAGGCCGCTGACGATACCGTCAGTGGCAGTACCGGCCAGAGTACCAAGAGGGTTTCCTATGACTACTGCTAAATCTCCTACAGAGAGAGCGTCAGAATCTCCGAAAGATACAGGCGTAAGTCCGGTGGCATCGATCTTGAGGACAGCTATATCCGACTGACTGTCTGCCGCTACGAGAGAAGCCTCGTAAGTCTTTCCGTTGTTCATGGTCACGTTTATAGTGCTGGCGCCCTCGATGACGTGATTATTGGTGAGAATGTAACCGTCTTCGCTGTATACTACTCCGCTTCCTGCGCCCTCAGTCACATACTGGCGCGCCCACGAGTCCGTGGACATGGATTCTGTAGTTATGGCGACTACTGAATTCTCATTTTTAGCAACAATCTCCTGAATTGAGAGTTCGCTGCCGGTGGCCTTAGTCAGACTGTAATTGGTCGAATTGATGTTTTTTCCGGAAGAACTTCCGAAGATGGATTGAGTTAAAGCGAACCCACCCGCTCCGACAACTGCCGAAAAAAGCATAGCTATTACCAAAGTTATGACGAAGGCTTTTTTCGTTACGAATTTTTCTTTTTTCACTTTTTTTATTTCCGGAGCGGTGCGGACCACGTTGTCGGTCCCCTCGAAATTTTCTTCATTTCCGGAAAACTTGTTCCAATCATCCATAAATAAGACCTCCTTTTGCCTAAATTATATTCACTAATTGTGTATTTTCTGTGTAAAAATCATGGGAAATATGATAAAATAAATTGTTAAATCTGTATAAAAAAATAAAGATGCGGATAAAGATATTATGGAAAAAGCGATTAAACAATATTCATCATGGGCAAGAGAGAATCTGCCTGAAAATTTAAAGGCTGAGGCAGAAGCCATAAAAGGCAACGACGAAGAGATCTACGACAGATTTTGCCGCGATATGACCTTCGGCACATCCGGCCTCAGGGGAAAGATGGGCCTTGGCACCAACAGAATGAACAGGATAGTGGTCAGAAGGGCCACCATGGGAGTGGCGGACTATCTGCTGTCAAAGCACGAGAGAGCAAAAGTAGTAATAGGCTATGATACCAGGGCCGGTTCTGAGAGCTATGCCCGGGAGGCGGCCGGCGTTCTCAGCGGAAGAGGCATAGACGTGAGTTTATTTAATGAGCCGACGCCGGTGCCGATAGTTTCTTTCGCCATAAGATATATGAAGGCCGACGGCGGTATCATGATAACTGCCAGCCATAATCCTAAAGAATACAACGGATATAAAGTATACGACCATTTCGGCAACCAGATAGACGATCTCAAAGCTCGCCGAATAGAAGAATATATAAATAAGCGGCCTTATTTTGAAGCATTTGAATCCGCCGCTAAGGGGACAGTAGAAGAATGTCCGCCTGATGTAAAAGAAGCATATTTGTCCGCCGTCGCCGGGCAGTTTCTTCCGTGGACAGACAATGCGGAAGAAGTCAGCAAAGCCCTGAGGGATCTTAACGTGGTATACACTCCTTTAAACGGAGCCGGTCGTGATTATGCCATGGAAGTATTCAGACGCCTGGGAGTTGGGCTTACTGTCGTTAGAGAACAGATGGATCGTGACGGTGATTTTCCCACTTGTCCCAAACCAAACCCCGAAAGGGAGGAAACTTTTCGGGAGGCCTTAAAATATGCAGAGGGCGATACGGACATCATAATTGCCACCGACCCTGACAGCGACCGAATGGGCGTAATGGCAAAAAAAGACGGCAAGCTCTGCCGCCTCACGGGAGATCACGCCGGTATTCTGATGCTCGAATACGTCTGCCGTTGTCATGCCAGACGAGTGGCCGGCAAAAACATGCAGGGACAAAAGATGGTGTACAAGAGCTTTGTCTCCTCTCCTTTTGCAGAAGATATCGCCAGAAAATACAGAGTGTATATAAAGAACGTTCCTACAGGATTCAAAAACATTGCCTTAGAAATGGAGCTGCTCAAAGCAGCGGGGAGAGAACAGGATTTTCTGTTCGGATTTGAAGAAAGCCTGGGCTATCTGTACGGCAATTATACTCGAGATAAAGACGGAATTCTGGCGACTCAGATGATATGCCTCATCGCCGCATGGCTCAAGACCCAGGGGAAGACTCTCTACGACAGACTCGAAGATCTCTATAGAGAATTCGGGTATGCCGAGTCGAGAGCTACGGCCATAGAATTTCATGCCGAAAAAGACAGGCAGAAGATAAACGATATAATGGAGACTCTCTTTTCAGGAGGGCTGAAAGAACTTTTGGGACAGCCTCTGACTATAGACGCCTCCCACTGCTGCGACGATATGTTCAGGGCAGTCCTTCCCGAGGGACATCAGATCATAATAAGACCTTCGGGCACAGAACTCAAGATAAAGATGTACGTCTTTGCAAAAGGAGCTACCAGAGAGCAGGCCCTCACTAACTTAGACAGCATACTCAAAGAACTCGAGGACTTCGCCGTCAGCATATGCGGCTTTCACAAAAACGGAGAAAAAACATATGAATAAAGTATTGACAGCAATAGATAAAAGCGGGTCTTTTCGCGTGTATCTGGCCATATCCACAAAGCTGGTGCAGGAGGCTTTGAATATTCACAACACCACTCCTTTGGCTACGGCGGCTTTGGGCCGCGTCCTCACCGGCGCCGGCATGATGGGTCTGATGCTAAAAAACGAAAGAGATAAGCTGACTCTCATATTTAAGGGGGACGGTCCGGCCAGACAGATACTGGCTACCGCAGACGGAAAAGGCAACGTAAAGGGATATATAGCAGACCCCGGAGTCGATCTTCCTCTCAAAGAAAACGGAAAACTCGACGTGGGAGGCGCCATAGGCAGGGGAGAACTGACGGTAGTCAAAGATCTCGGGTTAAAAGAACCTTATGTAGGCACCGTATCCTTAGTTTCGGGAGAAATAGCAGAAGACCTTACTTCCTACTATTATATATCAGAACAGCAGAACACGGCCATATCGCTGGGAGTAAAAATCGAGAGAGATTATTCTGTAGGCTGTGCGGGAGGCATGATAGTTCAGCTGCTTCCGGGCGCTTCAGAAGACGCCGTGGCAGCGCTTGAAAAGATCATAGGCGATATGGAGCCCATAACCACTCTGATAGAGCGGGTAAAGGGCGGCGGTGCCGACGAAAGCCTGAGACTCCTATCGAAAGAAATATTCGGCCGTATTCCCCAAGAATTCGCTATAGAAGAACTGGAGATAAAGAATATGGACTGGAACTGCGACTGCTCTTTTGAGCGGCTTGAAAAGATCCTGATGACCATAGGAGAAAGAGATCTCAAAGAAATTATAGAAGAAGACGGCGAGGCGGAACTCGTTTGCCAATTCTGCCTTAAAAAATACAAGTTCGACAAAGCTCATCTGGAGAAGATTCTGGCAAGTATCAGATAATAAAACCGGAGGCTTACTATAATATGTACAAAAAAAGAATCGGGATAATCTTCGGAGGCCGAAGTGCAGAACACGACGTGTCCTTAAAGTCGGCGGCCGCCGTCATAAGAAACCTGAATTCAGATAAGTTTGTACCGGTATACATAGGAATCAATAGAAGAGGAGAATGGAAGAGATTCGGCGGCAGCGTAGATCTCATAGAAAAAGGGATATGGGAGACCCACGCCGCACACCTGAATACAGAAGAACTGAAAGACATCATAGACTTCGCCCTTCCCATACTTCACGGACCATACGGTGAAGACGGAAAAATACAAGGGTTTCTTGAGACTCTGGGTATCCCGTACGGCGGCTGCGGAGTCCTGGCTTCGGCTGTCTGCATGGATAAGCAGATGTTCAAAGACGTCCTACGGCACAAAGGCTTTCCCGTGGTAAGGAGCATGTGCCTCACCTGCCAAAATGAGCCCGATGAGAGCGTCCTTGATAAGATAGAAGGAGAACTGGGGTTTCCGTGCTTTGTCAAACCTGCCAACATGGGTTCAAGCGTAGGGATAAGCAAAGCCGCAGACAGACATCAGCTTGCCTGTGCCTTGAGACTGGCGGCAAGCTATGATAGTCGAGTGGTAATAGAAGAATTTGTACAGTGCAGAGAACTTGAGACTGCCGTCATGGGAAACATAGATCCCGAGGCTTCCGAGGTGGGAGAGATAATACCCTCCGCCGAATTCTACGATTATGAAGCCAAATACTCCGGCTGCGGCAGACCTTCAGAGCTGCACATACCGGCCGGTATAACAGACGGCGACAGAAGGCAGATACGCCGCCTTGCGGTGGAGGCTTACAAAGCCGCATGCTGCAGCGGATACGCCAGAGTGGATTTTTTTAAAGACAAGACTACAGGAAAGATATATATAAATGAGATAAACACTATTCCGGGGTTTACGGATAAGAGCATGTTCCCCCTTCTTTGGAGTTCATACGGAGTCAGTTTCCCCAAGACCATAGAAAGGATCATAGAGTTAGGTTATGAAAGATATCACGCTGAAAATAATCGGCAAGCAGAGCTATGATGACATGGAAGAAGAGCAGATGGAGTTTGTCACAGACGGCAGGCTCTACGTAAGAGGCGGCTCGGCCTATATAATTTATGACGAGAGTGAAGTGTCGGGTCTTGCAGGCTGCAAGACTACTATCAGAGTAGACGACCGTTCTGTGAAGATGAAGAGGATCGGAGAGGCCGGGTTTGGCACCGAGCTTTATTTTGAAAAGGGAAAGCGCTTTTCAAGCGTATACGAAACGCCTTACGGCCCTATGGGCATAGAGGTGCTGACTGACCGTGTCCAAAACAGTATAGACATGGAAAAGGGCAGCGGCTGCATCGACGTAGAATATCAGGTGAGCATGGAGGGCCTGGCAGAAGGCAGAAACAGGATCACCATAGAAATAATGTAAGAGAACACTAAAGAAAAAAGAAAGGAACAATTATGCAGAGGAAAGGTTTCGATTCAGAAAAGTACATTGAGGAACAGTCAAAGTATATCCTTGAGAGAATAAATCAGGGAGACAGCGCCAGGCTATATCTGGAATTCGGCGGCAAGCTGGTACATGATAAACACGCTATGAGAGTTCTTCCCGGCTTTGACGAAAACGCCAAGATAAAACTTCTTGAAAGGCTCAAAGATCAGGCCGAGATCATCATCTGCATTTATTCGGGAGATATAGTCAACAGCAAGACGCGTCAGGATTTTGGCATAACCTACGATCTGGAGGTGCTCAGGCTCATAGATATATTCCGCAAGCATCAGCTGGCTATAAACAGCGTGGTAGTCACCAGATACGAAGACGCTCCGGCTGTCAACAAGTTCATAAACCGCCTGGAGAGGAGGGGCATCAGGACGTATAAACATTTTTACACCAAGGGATACCCTACAGATGTGGAGACTATCGTCAGTGAAGAAGGATACGGCGCTAACCCTTACATAGAAGTTACTAAACCTCTGGCCGTAGTTACAGGTCCTGGCGGCGGCAGCGGCAAGCTGGCAACATGCTTGTCGCAGCTCTATCACGAGTACAAGAGAGGAACAAGGGCCAGATACGCCAAGTTTGAGACTTTTCCTATCTGGAATCTACCTCTCAAGCACCCTGTCAACATAGCTTACGAGGCGGCTACAGCCGACCTCAAGGACGTAAATATGATAGACTCCTTTCACCTTGAGGTGTACGGAGAAATGGCCGTCAACTATAACAGAGATCTCGAAGTTTTTCCGGTAGTAAAGAGGATCATAGAGAAGATAACCGGGGCGGCCGAATACCAGTCCCCTACAGATATGGGAGTAAACAGAGCAGGTTTTTGCATATATGACGATGAAGCAGTCAGAGAAGCCGCCGTACAGGAGATAATACGCCGTTTCATCATAGCAAAGTGCGATTATAAAAAGGGAAAGATAACGGCCGACTCCCTCGAGCGTTCAGAACTTCTCATGAAAGAAGTCAACGCCAAAGAAGACGACCGGGCGGTGGTCAACGCCGCAAGGGAATACGCCGAATACAAGAGACGGTGCGACAAATATGTAAACGTCGTAGTCATGGCCATAGAAATGCCTGACGGAACTATGGTGACCGGAAGAAGCAGCCGCCGCATGGTGGCCGCAGCCGCTGCGGTGCTCAACGCAGCCAAGACCATAGCGGGTATCGACGATGAAAAATATGTCATAGCTCCTAACGTTTTTAAAGATATACAGGATCTGAAAGCCAATATATTAAAACATGACAGGACAAGCCTGAACGTCGAGGAGATTCTCACAGCCCTTTCCATTTCTGCCGAAAGAAATCCGTGCGCTCAGCTGGCCTGCCGCCAGCTTGAAAGCCTAAGCGGCTGCAAAGCCCACTGCACGGCTATCTTAAGCGACAGAGACGAACAGACTTTAAGGAGCATGGGTATAGACGTGACATGCGATCCGGAATACGTTACCACAAATCTATACTTTGCGTAATATATAAGGCTGCGGCCCTTGCTGGGGCGTAGCCTTTTGAACAGGAGAAGACATGGCAAAAAAAATAGTCAGACGGCGCAGAATGAGCTCTACTAAAGAAAACATACAGAGGAAAGAAAATTTTCAGTACATACTCATCCTGGAGGGCGTGGCAGTAGGATTCCTGACGGGGCTCATAGTCTCCATGTTCAGATTCGCTTTTATCAAAGCCGAATCTATGAGGGATATTCTCGTAGAAGCTGCTTCTCATAAGATCACCGTAGGGATTCTTGGGACGGGACTTCTCTTATTTTTGCTGATAACTGCCGCCGCCATAACCAAAAGAGAACCCATAAGCGGCGGAAGCGGCATACCTCAGGTAGAGGCCGAGCTCAAGGGAAAGCTCAACGCCAGATGGGCGCAGGTGATGATAGGAAAGTTCATAGGCGGTATACTCACCGTAGCCGGCGGCCTTTCTCTGGGCAGCGAAGGCCCCAGCGTTCAGCTTGGAGCCATGACGGGCAAGGGATTTTCCAGGATAAATCAGAGGCTTAAGACAGAAGAGAAGCTGCTCTTAACATGCGGCGCAGGCGCAGGTCTTGCGGCGGCCTTTGGAGCGCCTCTGGCCGGAGTCGTGTTCACCCTTGAGGAGCTCCATAAGAACTTCTCAAAGGAGGTGCTCCTCTCTACCATGGCCTCCACCATAACTGCAGACTGCATATCTTCTTATCTGTTCGGACTCAAGCCGGTATTCGGCTTCACCGTAGCCAGCGGAATGCCGCTGAACAGGATATGGATGGTGCTGATACTGGGCATAGTCATGGGAGTCTTCGGCGTGATATATAATAAGACCACTTTTTTTGTACAGGACGTGTTTGCAAGATTTAATCCCTTTTTCAGAAAGGTGGCGGTACCTTTTGTCATGGTTATGATACTGGCCTTCACTTTGCCTCAGGCGCTGGGAAGCGGATCGCAGCTCATCGCTCCGGCAGGACAGGGAAAGTTTGAGGCCGGATTTTTGCTGCTGCTTTTGGCCGTCAAATATGTGTCTTCTGCCATAAGCTTCGGCAGTGGGCTTCCCGGAGGGACTTTTCTGCCGCTGCTGGTGCTGGGAGCTTTATCGGGAGGTCTTTTCACGGAGGTCTTAAGCCCTATAGCCGGATATTCGGAGAAGTGTACAGAATACTTTGTCATACTCGGAATGGCCGGATATTTCAGCGCCATAGTGAGGGCTCCTATCACGGGGATAATCCTCATCAGCGAGATGACCGGCACTTTTTCTAACCTCCTGCCCCTTTCGATGGTCTCTCTGTCGGCGTATATGACGGCGGAGATACTTAAAGGCGGACCATTGTATGAGCAGCTTACAGAACGGCTCATAGCAGGCGGCAGGGTGAAGAACACTCACAGGAGAAATAAGATACTCATAGAGAGCGAAGTACACTTCGGATCCTTAATGGACGGCCGTCCTCTTTCTGCCATAGATCTGCCTACGGGGTGCCTTGTAGTATCCGTAATGAGAGACAGGCACGAGATAGTGCCGGGAGGCAGCACTCGCATGAGAGCGGGAGACAAACTGATAATACTGTGCAACGAAGGACTCGTCATGGACGTTCAGGCTGAGCTTGACAAAAAATGCAAGACCGTCAGAATTTAAGAGAATAGACTTTATCATCTTCAAATGCAAAGCACAGCGGCATTTTGAAGAAATGTGGCGCAATCCGCTGATTAGGGATGCGCCATTTTTTGTGCAAACAATCGTCCTTGCGAAACGCCGACGCATATGTCAGACAGGGATATTCTGCTGTTCCTGCCACGGATGCGGCAATTCGCCGCATGATTAAAGAAACCGACGGGGGCTGCTTTGAGAGTCTGCGCTGCTTAAATCAAGAACTTACTTTTGAAGCCGCAAAAGAAGAATTTCAGCTCAGGAATATAGACTTCGATTCTGCCAAGATGCGTACTTTAAAGCTGATTGACCGAGACGGCCTTTATACTAACTTGGCGTTGCTCCTTTCGGATCAATGCAGTCACAAGATCAAAGCGGCGGTCTTTCAGGGTACAGATCAGACCGTCTTTAAGAACCGCCGGGAGTTTACCGGGTCTCTGCTGAAACAGATGAATGAAGTATATGATTTCATCGACTTTCACAACCAAATGCGCGCTACTATACGAAAACTGCTGAGAAGCGACGTCAGAGATTACCCACAGATCGCAGTCAGAGAGGCGCTGCTGAATCTCTTGGTTCATCGGGAGTATTCATTTAGCGCCAGCGCGCTTATCAGTATTTTTACTGATAGAATTGAATTTGTATCTATCGGAGGGCTGGTGCCCGGAATCGATCTTGAAGATATTATGGTAGGCATTTCTGTATGCAGAAATCAGAATCTGGCCAATGTGTTTTATCGCCTGCAGCTGATTGAGGCTTACGGCACCGGCATAAGCAAGATCATGAAAGCATACGAAGGTATGAAAGAAAAGCCTCTGATCGAGACCACGAAAAATGCTTTTAAAATCATACTTCCCAACGTCAACGCAAAATACGAGACGGGCGAGACTTCGCTGCTTAAAGAGGCGCCGGCTGTAAGCTTTGACGTCCGAGCGAAAAAAGTCTTAAGCGATAGAGAAGAAAAGGTATTAGAATATGCAATCTCTCATGGCGCGATTACAAGAAACGACGTGATCAAGCTGCTTGATGTGAGCGTTTCTACCGCTTCAAGAGTCATCAGAGAACTGGTAAAAAGCAACCTGCTATAGCAAAGCGGAAAAGCCAGAAACACCCGATACACCATAGTAAAATAACTTAAAGTCTAACAGACAGCCGATTGAGCAAGCTCAGTCGACTGTTTTACGGGTGGCACCGATTAACAATACACAATAGAGTGGGCGTGGACCCACTCGAAACAACAAAAAAGCTTAAACGAGTGGGCCTGCGCCCACTCAAAAACCGAAAAAGCTTAAAAACGAGTGGACCTGCGCCCACTCAAAAACCAAAAAAACTTGAAAACGAGTGGGTCCACACCCACTCAAAATTACTAAAAATACACAAACGAGTGGGCCTGCGCCCACTCGTTCCGATAAAACTTTTCCAATCGAGTGGGGAAGAAAATAGGGCAAGAATCAAAAAAGTGTATTTTTACGGTCAAAACTTACAATATATGCAAAATTTGCAAAGGGAGTGACCCCACTCGTTTCTTAAAAAAGTAGCTTTTCGAGTGGGTCTACACCCACTCGAAACAACAAAAAAGCTTAAACGAGTGGGTCCTCACCCACTCACTCCGGCAAAACTTCCTCAAACGAGTGGGTCTACACACCTATACGGACACACGCCCCCCACACCCACACGCTCCCACACGCCCCCGACACCGCCCCCCGATGCCGCCCTCCTCGCCCCCTCGCTCCATCTATCCTCCTCCCAAAAAAATCAGCAAAGCTATATACATAGCTCCGCCCGCTTTTCAAGAAAACAAAAGCTCCCTGCTGCCGCAAAAAAGAAACGGCGAGCCTCTGCTTGAAAAAAAGCAAGGGGCCCGCCGTTTCCGTAATGGTACTTATTTGGTTTATTCTTTTTTCAATCTGCTGTCCAAAGCGGCTTTGTTAGCCATAATCATCCTATCCCACTCCATGAGAGAGACAGAACGCTCGATCAACATGCCTTTTGCGAAAGACGAGAGATTCTTGTAATTGGAGATAAGACCCATGAGTTCCTCGTCAAATATCTCACAGCTCTCCAGGTACCCGAGAAATTTGTAGTGATCACATTCAAAGAATATATTCATATTCAAACCGAATTTTTTAGCGATAAGAAATAGGGTTTCAGCGTCGGGAACACGGTTCCCGAGTTCGTAACTTGCATAAGTAGATCTGCTTACGCCTACCATTTTGGCAAAGTCGGTCTGACTGATACATTTACTGGTTCTGAGTGTTCGAATGTTCTTTGCAATCAACATTTGTGTTTCTAACTTCATTATATTACCTCGTGCTTTAAATTTTCCCCTATAGTTACTGCGAATAAAACCAAAATAATTAACCCTACATATAATAAGTGCAAAAAAGAGAGAAAAAAGTTGCAATATTTTCAAAAAAATATAAAAATTTGTCTTTTAGCTTAGAAAGATCATCTGTAGGTTGCTTCAACTATTAGTTTATTCACGATAACTTTAGGAGTAAAGAACGAAAAAATGTTCAAACTATAATAAAGGAGAAAAGAAATGTCAAAAGAGAACAAAGAGACAAATCTTAGAACTCTGGACCAGAAGGAAATGGGTAGACGAGTAAGAAACAGAAGGGAAGCTAAGAATTTGAGCAGAGAGGAGCTGGCAGAATCGCTTGGTGTTTCGCCGCAGTTCGTAGCAGATATCGAATACGGCAACAAAGGCGTATCAATAAAGAGATTATATCTGATGTGTCAGGTTTTAGATGTGACGGCCGATTATCTTCTGGCCGGAAATATTTATTCGAGGGATGAAGACGAAGAAGCTATAAAGGTCTGCGAGGAGATCATGGGGCTTTTGCAAAAATGTGATGCAAAACAACTTCAGGGAATTCGCGAAATCGCAGAAATTTATGCTGACGGCGTTAGAACCAAATAGACAAAAAATCAAAAATAAGGCATAATTATTGATATGCGAGCGGTTTTTCGGCATTTCTGATGGAAGGACTTTCATTAAGAGTGCCGATTTTTTTTCGTGTTCGCTTGTCAATATTTGCATAAAAAGGGATAATTTGGAAGAAATAAAAAGGAAAGGAATGGTGAAATTATGAAAATAAAACCGAGAGAACTATTAGAAAAGGAGGCGAAGTTGCTTGAGCATTACAACGATGTCATTCATTATCTCAGAGCGTTCAACATTGACGAGAATCTCTTGGACGACGCAATTCAAGACACCTTTGTCGAAGCATTATCATCCCTCGATACTTTGAGGGACGAGACCAAGATGAAGTATTGGTTGATAAAGATCGCAAAGAGAGTCGGAAGCAAATATGTGACAAAATGCAAAAATGTTGCAATAAGGGAATGCTCTTTTGATGAATATGTGTTACAATCAAGGTGCAATATTGAAACATTTTGTGACAAAGAATTCGATATATTCATCAGCGGTCTCGAAAGAGAAGATCTATACGAGTACATAAGCAGGCTTAGGCCAAATGAGCAGAAGGCGTTGCTGCTGTATTATGTCTACGGTCACAAGCTAAATGAGATAGCGGAAGTTTTAGGGGAGACTCCGTCTAATGTCAGGAGCTTGTCCAGAAGAGCAAAGCTGAAACTTAGGAAGATGTTTGAAGAAGGAGGCGACCTGTAATGAAAGAAAAGGATTTAAAAGAAACCATTGGTAAAAAACTGGAAGAGGCTTATCTGGCAAAGCCGATGGGACAAGCGCCTTCTGAAGAGACAGTGGCTAAGTGGATAGCTATAGTCGACCAGAGAAGAGCCGAAAGGCGCCGCCGCAAGAAAAAGATCATATCATGCGCCGCCGCCTGTGCTCTGTGTGTCTGCATAGGAGTGACCTGTGTAGTGAAACCGCCTAATGCAGTTGCAGGAGGAAGCGGTGGTGGAAAGATCGAAACCAGCCTGAACACGAATGATACTTATGTTTCCTTAGATGAGATCCCTACAGATATTAAAAATAAGTATTTAATTTTTGTTGATTTACCTGAAGGCTATAAATTTGTTGAGGCAAATGTAACATCTGATGGTGCTTTGGAAAAAATTCGTATATTATATGATAATGAAACGAGCAACGAAGAGATTTTTGTCACTCAGATTAGCGGAGATGAGGCTAATACGGTTTCTTCTGTAATTAATGAAGGAGGAAGACAGGAAGAATGGGGGGATATGACAGTATATATCAACGAATATAGCAGCGGGGATGAAGAGGTGGTTTATAAGTTTCTTTATAATGAGATGGTGGTAAAGATTAATGCACCAAGTAACATTGAATCATCTGAAATAAGAAGTATTGTAGAAAAAACTGTCCGGAATTAATCCGGACAGTTACAATAACTTAGAATGAATTTGAATAACTTGTTGCTGTATGAGATGAGCTGCCTATATAATCTTTACTTACAACTTGTAACCTATAAGTTGTTCCACGGTTTAAATCATCATATGTTTTGCTAAAGTCAAAATAGCGTGAGCTAAGACCGTTATTATAGTATACGTAGTCATCGTTTGTTGTATCTAAGACCCAGGAACCATTGGATAACTTCTGTAAATAAACCACTACACTGTAACGATCAACCTTTTGGCTAAAATCAACACTAATGGAGACATTTGCCTTAGTGGCTGACGTTCTGCTGATACCAAATGTTACAGAATCCGTTTCATACGGTTGTATTCCGCTGTCCTCTGGGACTGCGAAAGCCACTGAAAGACAAGAAGTGACTAAGACCAATGCTGTTAAAACTGAGAGTAATTTTTTCTTCATAATTATGTCCTCCTTAAATGTGAAATGCGATTATTTTCTCATGGAGAAAAACCAAAAGAGGAAATAAAAGTAAATTACTCACTGAGCCCGGATAGAAGTGTTCATAATAAAGAACAAAATAAATTTTTGAAAGGGGTTCCATTTTATTTTATTTGTGGTATAATATTCATGTAATAGAGTTAATTTTTTAACAAAAATGTTAAAACCATTTTCTACTTTCATATGAGGAGGCAAAGTTTAAATGAAAAAAATTGGTGTATTAGGTACCGGTACTATGGGAGCAGGAATCATACAGGTTCTTGCGCAGAATGGTTACGAAGTTGTAATGAGAGCCAGAAGAGAATCTTCTGTGGAGAAAGGTCTTGCTACTGTTAAGAAGAACCTCGACAAGATGGTCGCCAAAGAGAGAATGACCGCTGAGGCGGCGGCAGAAGTCTTCGGCAGAATCACAGGCTCAACTGACATAAACATCATCGCTGACGCTGACTTGGTTATAGAAGCAGCTACAGAAGATATGGAAGCTAAGAAGGCTCTGTTCGCAGAATTAGACAAGCTCTGCAAACCTGAGACCATCATTGCTACAAATACTTCATCCCTTTCCATCACTGAGATCGCAGCCGCTACAGGCAGACCTGACAAGGTTATAGGAATGCATTTCTTTAACCCTGTTCCTGCAATGAAGCTTGTTGAGATCATCAAGGGATTGACTACATCAGAAGAAACTAAAGCCACTATCCTTGCTCTTACAGAAGCATTAGGAAAGACTCCTGTAGAAGTTGCAGAGGCTCCTGGCTTTGTTGTAAACAGAATCCTTATTCCGATGATTAACGAAGGTATCGGTATCTTGGCTGACGGCGTTGCTGATGCCAAGGGTATCGACACGGCTATGAAACTGGGCGCCAACCACCCTATGGGACCTCTCGAATTAGGAGATCTCATCGGACTCGACGTTTGTCTGGCTATAATGGAAACCCTCTACACAGAATATGGCGATCCTAAGTACAGACCTCACGTATTGCTGAGAAAGATGGTAAGAGCCGGCAAGCTCGGAAGAAAGACCGGAATAGGATTCTATGACTATGCGAGATAGATCGATCTTTAAAGATTGATTTATCTTAATAGATTAAACTCATGCTGGCGGCCCTCGGATATTTAATATCCGGGGGTCGTTAGCTTTTTGCGGAAGTTGTAGAATTTTTAATCGTGAGAAAAAATTACAGCATTTTTGAAAAAACGAAGGCGATATTGCTGCCCTAAAACCCGACATGCTGTATTTTTTTAAATTTCCGTAAAAATCTACAACAGGTTTGTCGAAAGAAGTTGTAGATTTTCTATTTATAAGAAAAAAATACAGCATTGGCTATAAAAGCGACCCAAAAGATAAGACATAAGAGGCATGATGTTGTAGAAATTCACTCTATCGTAAAAAAACTACAACATCATGCAAATAAGAAGAACCGATTTATGCCTCCCGGCTCAGCCCGCAAACGCCCAGTCCCGCGCCCTACTCACCACTCCCCAAGTGAATATTATGCACGGCCCTTCGCATAAAACAGCCAAACACTGCATAAAAATTAAAAAATATTCAAAAAAATCTATTTTTATGCTTGACAAGACCAAAATTTAGCAGTAATATAAGCATATCGCAAGACGGGCAAGCCGCCAAAAGCGATAGATAAATAGATAAGAGGATGACAGGAGAGTTTTAGAGTAATGAGTATGAAGAATTATCCCTTCACCATTGAAAAAGAATCTATGAGAAATCCTTTCGTCGGTATTCCTTCTTTTATAATGGCTCCCATGTGCTTCGATCTTGAAGAACTGGACGCGGATATAGCAGTCATAGGGATGCCCTACGATATGGGTACGTCGGTCAAGACCGGCGCCAGATTCGGCCCAAGAGGAGTCAGAGAAGCTTCGTCGCTCAACTGCTACGCCCATGAAGGCTGGTATGATCCCGTAAGAGACGAAACGTTTCTGGGCCGGCCGTGGAAGATCGTAGACTGCGGAGATATAGATGTTCTGCACACCGTATACGAGAGGAGCTTTAAAAACTGCGAGGCGGCCATAAGAAAGATATTGCAAAAGGGAGCGATACCTTTCACTATCGGAGGAGATCACGCCATAACCACTCCGATACTCAGAGGATTCGACTGCTTTGAAGACCTGTGCGTGATTCAGTTTGACGCCCATCTGGACTTCACATATAAGCCCTTTGGCATAGAAGAAGGCCCGGGGAGCCCGATGCGAAGAGCCAGTGAGATGGCTCACATAGGAAAGATGATGCAGATAGGCATAAGAGGTATCGGAAGTTCCCAGTATTCGGATTTTCAGGACGCTAAGGCCAACGGCAATACCATAGTCACTTCGAGAGAAGTCAGACAAAAGGGCATAGCCCACGTGATTTCAAAGATACCCCAGGCAAAAAACTATTATATAACTTTCGATATAGACGGTCTGGACCCATCCATCGCCATCGGCACAGGATCGCCGGCCCCTATGGGGCTGCTCTACGAAGAGGCCAGCCAGATAATAGAGGCCGTTACGAAAAAAGGCGATGTGGTAGGCATGGATATGGTAGAAGTATCGCCGCCTAACGATAATAACGGAATAACTTGTATGTATGCGGCGCAGCTGATGCTGGATGCCATGTCATTTATAACTAAAGCAAAAGAGAACAAAATAAAAAAGATATAAATTCAGGAGGACATAAAAATGAAAAAGTCAGTTAAAGTTTTAGTAGTATCTATGATAGCCGTACTGGCGATGGGAGCTTTGGCAGGATGCGGAAGCAAAGACGAAGGAGCAGGCTCCGATGTTACAACTTACATCGCAGCCACAGAGCCTACTTACGCTCCGTTTGACACCACAGACGAAGACGGAAACATCGTCGGATTCGATATGGATCTTTTAAATGCGATAGCAGAAGACCAGGGCTTCAAAGTCGAATACAAGGCATTTGAATTCGACGCTATCGTTCCGGCTGTCAACGCAGGCAATGCCGACATCGTAGCGGCGGCCATGAACGTCACCGAAAAGAGAGCGGAACAGGTAGACTTCTCTGATAAGTACTTTGACAGCGGAAAAGTCATCCTCGTCAAAAAAGATAACGATACCATCAAAGACGTAGAAGACCTCACTTCCGAAATGAAAGTCGCCGCTCAGATAGGAACTACAGAAGGCGATTACGTACAGGAACTTGCCGACGCCGGAACTATCGGTCAGGCCGTAGTGCTCAACAAGACTACAGACTGCATACTTCAGCTTCAGAACGGAGACGTTGACGCTGTCATCATGGACGCACCTGTAGCCAAGTACTACAACAACAAGTACGGCGACGAGATCAAACAGCTGGACGCTACTATAGACCCTGCTCCTATGGCATTTGCAGTACAGAAGGGCAACAGCGAACTTCTCGATAAGATCAACGCAGGTCTCAAGAACGTAAAAGAAAACGGAACTTACGACGATCTGGTTAAAAAATGGTTCGAATCAGACGAGTCTGTAGCAGAGTAACAGATTCAAAGATCAGAAAACAATTAAGCTCATTCAGAAGCCTTGGGCTCTGACGATTGAACTCGTCAATGCCCAAGGCTCTGTTGTTTTTGAGCGTTCTGAAAGAGCAGGGCGCCGGCGTCGCAGTCCTGCCTCTGGATCCGCCTCAGCTGGTGGATATAGGGATAGCCCTTCCACGGATAGATAATTCCTCTCCCACTCTCAAAAAATTCGTGGAATTTATAGAGCAGAGACTGACCGAATATCCATTGACAACAAGATGACAATCCGATAGAATTAAAGCATAATTTAATACTAAGTAGTGACATCTCGGAAGCCGGTTAAAATCCGGCGCTGTGTCTCAGCAACCGTGTTATCAGACGAAAGGACATACTAAAGGCCACTGAAGCTTGCATCTTCGGGAAGGCGTCCAAGTAGGTACTAAAGATTAAGTCGGTAGACCTGTCACGAAAAGAAATTATGTTTGCCTTCTGAGATAGGGGAAAGATTTTTTTAGTCATGTTGTTTGTAAGAAATATGATAGTTAAATAAAGAAAATCCTGCACTCTCAGATGAGGGTGCTTTTTTTGTATCAAAATCTGCACCCTGTAGGTTATAGGAGAAAGGAGAAATCAGTACTATGGGTAACAAACACGCGGCGGGCAAGAGAATACTGTGTATTCTTCTGTCACTGGCCATGCTGCTGTCCATGATGCCGACGGCAGTTTTTGCGGCAGGGTCAGCAGATGAAAATTCAGGGGAGGACTTCAATCCTCTCCAATACATCACTGCGGAGGTTCTCTTCGAGAAGATCAAGGGCAGCAATGCCTCCATGAACGATATTACTGCCGATCTGACAGAGGTCAAAGAAGAGCAGGAGTATTTTTATGTTACAGTAGATCCCGAGACTAAAGAGATCACGTGGAACACCAGTCCTTATTACGGCGCTCCGAGAGCGAATGTAAAGCTGGAGTGGATATCCAGCAGCGCGCCTGAGTATATCGCCGTAAACGAAGATGAAAACAGGGCCTCCAAGGTGCTCAAGCTCTTAAAACGTCCGGTTCTCTCGGAGGGAGAAGAGGCTAAAGAAGTCACTCTCACCTTAAAGATGACCGGGGTAAAAGAAGCAGAGGGAAAGACGGGAGAGCTTAATCTTAACCTAAAGATTACACCGGGAGAAAAGATAAAGAGTCCTTTTGATTATGTAAAAGAAGGCCTCTTCGACTCTATAAAAGGGGAAAACGAAAGCGACGCCAAAGTCACCTCAGATCTGATATTTCCGGTGCAAAAGCCTGCTGCGTATATACAGGTAGATGAAGACGGACAGCTGAGCTGGAAGAGCAGCGCATATTCGCCTCACGATGTTCAGGTGACTTTTAACGAGAGCTCAAGGCCCGACATATTAGCCGTTCCTGCGGAAGGTGATACCTCCCCCAAAGGAATCACTCTCGTAAATAGACCTGCAGAGGATACGCAGGTAATAATCAAGACCACCCTTACTGACAAATACATTCCTTCGATAAAAGAAGATTTCGACCTGCATCTGACAGTCCTTTCAGAACAGGAAGAAGAACCTGATATTCTGGATATATTTACTCCGGAACTGCTCTTTGACAGTATCAGGGGAGAAAATACGGCGGCAGATTCCGTGACAGAAGCTCTCCAGTTACCTGCCAACGGATACAATCCATATTATGCTAAACTCAAAGAAGACGGCTCTTTTGACAGGTGGTGGAGCAGCAAGTACGGCGCCAAGGCGAAGATAGAGATCGTCAAGAGCGATCGTCAGGATCTGATACGAGTCGGCGAAGACGACCTGACAATAGTCAAATATCCCCAGAAGGATACTACCGTTAATCTCACGTTTGAGATAACGGAGGTGGCTGATGAGACTAATAAGAGAGAAATAACGGTGCCGGTAGTTCTCAAGGCCAAGAAATCCGACGTATTGGAAGTCATCACTGAACAGCTGCTCTTTGACGCAGTCAGGGGAGAAAACAAAGACGCGGGACAGATCGGCAAGCCCCTGACTCTGCCGGCCGGCTCAAACGACTCAAATCCGTTTTATGCAAAGCTCAACAACGACGGTACTTTTAAACAATGGTGGGGAGGATTTTCTGGCGCTCAGATAAAGGTAGAACTTAAGAGCAGCGATCATCCGGAGCTGATAGAAGTAGGCGAAGACAAGCTGAATATCCTCAAGTTCCCCGAAAGCAGAACCGACGTGGAGCTGACTTTTGAAGCCACAGAACTATCCAATCAGGACAATAAAAAAGAAGTGAAAGTTTCTCTGACTTTAAAGAGTCAGGCAGAGATAGATCAGGAAAAAGAGACCCAGCAGCAGCTCAGCGGTTATCTGGATAAGTATTTGAGACCGGAATACATAACTTATAATCAGATCAGAAAGCCGGGAGTGTCTTTTGCGGACGATTACGAAAATAATAACGTAAGATATATATTCAACGTGCCGAATATCACGTCCCTGGAGAACTTGCCGTATGGCGAAGTACAGAGCGAGATCAATGTAGATACTCCAAGTTCCATGAATCTGAAATATAAGTACACCTGCGAGCCTGTCCGCGACGACGTGGGAGGTCAGGACAGGACAGTTACGATCACATATACTCTCAAAAAAGGCGAATATACTGCCAGCAAGGATTTCTCTGTGGTGGTTCCTGCTCTGACAGAAGAGGAGATAGATGAGGAACTGACTCTGCTGAAAGACATAAAGCAGAACATCTTTGAGGGCATAAAAGGCAAAAACTACGACAGGGAGAATGTGACTGACAGCCTTAAGAATACGCTGTATGAGGCTCGCTATGATGAGAACGGAAATCTCACATGGTCTGACAGCTCAAAAGAAAACCTCTACTACGGATTCCGATTTCCTTCAAATGAATCGTGGGATGTGGAATACATAAGCGGCGATACGGGGCTGTTCAATGCGGTGAATATGGTGCTGGAGAAGAGGCCTTCTCAGGACACACAAGTGACGGCCACCCATACTATTGAAAGCGTACAGCTGCAGAGATATGCGGAGCTTTATCCTCAGAATGAGAAATTGCAGCAGCTGAAAAAGCAGCCTGTTTCGGTAGATTTTACCGTCAGAAAGATAAACGCTTCTCTTGAGAGCCTCAGCGTAGCCGGAGAAGATATAGATCTCAATGACGATCAGAAGATATATTCTGTTCTGACCGAAGAGACTCTCACAGAGGTGCAGGTAAAGGCGACGCCTGAGAACAAGGGAGTCGCTCTGATAATAGCAGGTTCAGACTGCACCCACTTGTTCAGCAGAGACGTGGCTCTTCAAGACGGCTTTGCCAGATTTGTAGTCTCAGTCAGCGACGAGGACAACAAACAGGCCGGCAGCAGACAGACTGAAGATGTACAGCTCACCGTGGCAAGCAGGCCGTATATGGAAGCACAGATAGCTGCTCTGCCTGCTTCCGTAGACCAGGCAAACGCCGGTCAGCTTCAGATCGCCGGACAACTCTGGAACCAGTATTGGGGTCTTGAAGAGTCAGACAGAGAGACTATAGCAGGACATGAAAAACTTGAGGCCTATGGAGAGATCTCCAAAGATCCCCTCGAAGAAAGCAGAGATCAGGTGAGCGATGTATGTCTGAATCTGTTTGAGGGTATCAGAGGAGAAAATCCTTCTGCCAGCCTGGTCTATACAGATCTTCAGGAGATTTCTTATGCCAGGATAGACGGGGAAGATATAGAATGGAGCAAAGATCCTGCGGATAGCGATATAAGAATAGAATGGGTTTCCAGCGATAAGACCCAATACGTCGACGTACATGACGGAAATGATTTTGAGTCGGGATATGTACAGGCTTTCTGCCTGAAAAAGAGACCAAGCGATAAACCTGTAACCATAAAATTCAAGGCGAAAGTGACTCATCTGGCTGACCCTTCGGTGAACACAGACACCGAGGTTCAGTTCACCCTGAGAGAATACAACGCAGAACTGGAGTCTCTGACTGTCGAAGAGTTCACCGATTTTATATTTGAACCTCAAAAGACCGAATACACCGTGTTCAACACAAATGGCGCCGAGAAAATTTCCCTTGCGCCAAAGGCTGTGATTCCGGGAGCGAAGATAACTGTAGACGGAGAAGCTCTTGAGACAGCAGGAGCCGAAATCCCCCTTCGGGACGGCGAGGCCGTGGTTAAGATCAGAGTAAACGACGGCATAAAGAATACTCTCAACGACAAGTGGGCTGAAAAGGAATATACGATATCCGTATTGACTTCTCTGGACAGCCTGAAAGAGGCCATAGACGATCTGCCAGGAGCAGACTCGATAGACAAAGACAATTATCAGCAGTATAAGAATACTGTCAGCTCACTGGCGGCTGCCTGCGACGCTTTGAGCGACCAGCAGAGAGAGCAGATAGGACAGACGTCTATACAAAAGCTGGCCCTCGTCAGTGAAAAGATAAGCTTCCTGTCCCTTGAAGCGGCAAAAGAAAAGGCCGCAAAAGAACTCGAAGCATATCAGGACGAAGAGGGGGACTATACTGCTGAAAACTGGGAAAAGGTGCTTTCAGCCAAGAAGACCGGAAGAGAGAATATTTTAAGCGCGGTGACAGAGTCCGAAGTTTTAAGGGCTCTCACAGAAGCAAAGGCTGCAGTATACGCCGTTCCTAAAAAGGACATGGGACAATCGGCAAAAGATGTTTCTCTCAAAAGCATAATGCTTCTGCCCGGAGAACATATAGCCTCTGAGACTTCCGAGGGCAGCTATTCGGTAACTATACCGGGAGAGGTCGACAAAGTCATGATCAGAGCCGCCGCCGGCAATCCGAAGGCAAAAGTGCAGATAAACGGCAGCGATCTCAACGCCTCAAATGACTGGACGTCGCCTGAATCTTTCGATATTCCGAGAGGAGGGCAAAGAGATGTATCTGTCAAGGTAGTCTCCTCCGACGGAACTCAGTCGAAGACATATACTCTGACTATAAAGCGCGCTTCCTGGGACGAAAAGGAGAATATATCGGTAAACTTCCGCCTGATGGGAGACAGCCTCCACGGGGAGGGAAATCATCAGGACACAGAAGTCTGGATAGCCGATACAAGGGTCAGCGTCCCTAAAGGATCGACGGTCAAATATCTCACAGATAAAATGCTCATAGACAACGGTATTTCCTTTGTGACAAAGAGCAACGGAACATACATTTCGCAGATAAACGGACTCGCCGAGCTTGATAACGGCAAAAACAGCGGCTGGATGTACACCGTCAACGGAAAGTCCGTAAGTCAGATCTACTCAGAGAGAACGCTTTCTGAAGGGGACGTGATAGAGTGGTTCTATACAGATGATTACACGAAGGAAGACTTAAAGCCGGCTTATGACGCCAGGGAAGTCATGGCCATGATTCAGGCGCTGCCTGAAACCGATAGTCTGACCTTGTCCGACGCAGCCGATGTACAGCGGGCGAAGAGCGCTTATGACGCCCTCTCCGCCGAAGAAAAGGCCAAGGTGACAGATGAGGCCAGAGAAAAGCTTGAGGCGGCAGTTCTTAAGATCGCAGAACTCAAGAGTCAGGCGGCGGCCGGCATACAGGATATCTTCAAGTCTACCGGGGATTATATCGCCGGCATGTTAAAAGATAACTGCGTATACGGCGCGGAGTGGAATATATTAGGGCTTGCAAGAGCAGGAAGGACAGATGAGATAGACTCTGCCGCTTATTACAAGAGCATAGCGCAGATCGTCAAGGCTAAAGGTTCTCCTCAGCTGAGCAAGAGCAAGTCCAGCGAGAATTCCAGAGTCATCATTGCCCTTACTGCTCTGGGAATAGATCCTTCGGATGTAGAAGGATTTAACCTGCTGGCGCCGCTGGCTAATATGGATTATGTCAACCGTCAGGGTATCAACGGAGCAATCTACGCTCTCATAGCCTTCGACACTCATGATTATCAGATCCCTGCCGCAGCAGAGGGAACTCAGACCACAAGAGAGGGTTTGATAGATCTGATACTGAAAGAACAGTTGTCAGGCGGCGGCTGGTCTCTTGGAAGCAATGAGGCCGATCCTGACATGACAGCCATGGCCGTACAGTCTCTGGCCAGGTACTGCCAGAGCGACGCAAGAGTAAAAGTTGCCGTAGACAAGGCGATAAATTGTCTATCCGATCTTCAGAATCTTGACGGAAGCTATACCAGCAGAGGAGAGGCCAATTCTGAGTCCTGTGCTCAGGTTATCACCGCTCTGACGACCATGGGCATAGACCCGGAAAATGATGAAAGATTCGTCAAAAACGGATATTCTGTGACTGACGCTCTGAGAACTTTCTACGTGGCAGGCGGCGGATTTAAACATGTTGAATCCGCAGGTATAGACGCCATGGCCACAGAGCAGGGATATTACGCTCTTGCGGCATATGACAGAATGATCAATGGCAAGACGGCGCTATACGATATGAGCGATGTCGCTTTGCAGAAAGGAACCGCAGGCGCTGAAGGAGAAGGCCCTGCAGATCAGAATACGGACAGCAAAGCAGATATGAGCCAAGCTGCATCTCCTTCGAAGACAGGAGATGAAGCCCTGCTTCTTCTGTGGTCTCTCATGGCCGCAGCAGGGGCAATAGGAATACTCTCTCTGAGAAGAAAAGAAAACCGATAAAGCAAGTAGGAAAGCCCGCCACTCGGCGGGCTTTCGCTTTAGGGCTTATAGACATAGTCCGACATACCCGCCGCTGTGCGGGCGGCACCGATTTGTCTCTTAAGAGTTTGTTCCGAGGATAAAGCCGGCTATGCCGGTGGTCGTGATTGTAGGGTATGGCCCTGCCAATCACGCTTTGCGTGAGCGGCAAATGCACCGTCCGCACAGCGGGTGTACTGATTATACGATGAGGCAGGGTGTGAACGCTGGCGTCAGAGCGCAGGTTTGCAGTCCTCAGGCAAGACAGCGGATAAGATTTTGCCCCACTCGTTTTCGGAAAAGTACTGTTTCGGGTGGGATGGCGCGTCTCCTTGAAATTAGGAAGTGTTTAAATGAGCGGGGTCTGTTCCACTCGAAATTATAAAAAAATGTTCAACCGAGTGGAGTTATGTCCCACTCGAAAGCCGGAAAAGCTTAAAAACGAGTGGGCTTGTACCCACTCAAAAGCCGGAAAACTTGAAAACGAGTGGGCTTGCACCCACTCGTTTAGATAAAAATTTCCCAAACGAGTGGGGAAGAAAATAGGGTAAAAACAAAAAAGTGTATTTTCACAGTCAAAACTTATAATATATGCAAAATTTGCAAAGGGAGTGTAACCACTCATTTTTTAAAAAAGCAGCTTTTCGAGTGGATCTGCACCCACTCAAAAACCAAAAAGCTTGAAAACGAGTGGATCTGTACCCACTCAAAAACCTAAAAAACTTAAAAACGAGTGGGCTTGTACCCACCCGAAACAACAAAAAAAGCTTAATCGAGTGGGGCCACACCCCGACATCCATGCCCACCGCTGGAAATCCCCCCTCTCGCTCCGCCGTCGTCTACCTGTCCAATATCTCGGCGGAGCTCCTCCGTCTGTCTTTAAGCGGGGGGGGCCGACCGCCCCCTTTCATTCCACTACCCCCTGCACCTGCCTCTAATCGGAGGCGGCTTGCCGCCGTCGGCTCCGGCCCGCTACCCCCCCGCCTCTAACCGGCTCCGGCCCGGAGCCAACGCCGTGCCCCGCCCCGGCGGGCGGCAATTATTGTGCGGGGACGCCCGAATATCCTTGATTTTTTTCGCATAGGAGTATATCATAGATACATGATACGACATAGGACGGAGCGCCCCCTGCGGTCAGGACTCCGACCGGAGACGATCTCCGCTTTGATACTCTTAACACAGCAATTCTGAAAATTCTGAGAAAGGTAGAGGACCGGCCTTTCGGTTCTCAAAAGGTAAAAAAATGACATCTGACGAAAAACTTCTGATTTCGCAGCCCACCGCGGAAGAAAAGGAAACTAAAGAAGCTAAAGAAACCAAGGAAACCAAAGAAGAACGCCCCGAAGTAGAGGGTATCTTAGAGATACAAGAAGAGAACAACTTCGGGTTTTTAAGATTTTCTAATTTCCTTACCAGCGATAAGGACATATATGTATCTCCTGCGCAGATACGCAGATTCAACTTGAAGACGGGGGATAAGATAAGAGGCATAACAAGACTTCCTAAAGAAGGCGAGCGGTTCGGAGCGCTTTTATATGTGCTGACTGTCAACGGTGACGAACCGGGGACGGCCATAAGAAGGCCTGACTTTGACGATCTCACGCCGGTATTTCCGTATGAGAGACTCAGACTGGAAAGCGGCAGCAGAGAGCTTTCCATGAGGCTCATAGATCTTGTGGCTCCCATAGGAAAAGGACAGAGAGGCCTCATAGTGGCGCCTCCTAAGGCGGGTAAGACCGTGCTCCTCAAGAGCATAGCCGGAGCCATAGAACGGAGCTATCCTGAGATAGAACTAATAGTTCTTCTGGTAGATGAACGGCCGGAAGAAGTCACAGATATGAAGCGTTCCCTGAAGACCGGGGATGTGATCTACTCCACCTTTGACGAACTTCCTCAGCATCACGTAAAAGTAGCCGAAATGGTGCTGGCCAGAGCGCAGAGACTGGTAGAACACGGCAGGGACGTTGTGATCCTGCTGGACAGCATAACAAGACTCGCGAGAGCCTATAACATGGTAGTTCCGGCCTCGGGCAGAACTCTTTCGGGAGGACTGGACCCGGGAGCGCTCCACAAGCCTAAAAAATTCTTCGGAGCCGCCCGCAAGATGGAAGAAGGCGGTTCCATAACCATTCTGGCTACTGCGCTGGTGGAAACGGGAAGCCGCATGGACGACGTGATATTCGAAGAATTCAAGGGAACCGGCAATATGGAACTTCACCTGGACCGCAAACTTTCGGAAAAGAGGATATTCCCAGCCATAAGTTTGAACAAGTCGGGCACCCGCCGAGAAGATCTTCTGATGGATCAGGAAGAACTTGAGGCCATATGGGCCATGAGAAGAGCTCTCTCCAACAGCAACCCACAGGAAGTCACAGAGACTATCATAGAGAACTTGGCTCATACCAGAAATAACAAAGATTTTATACAAGTCATCAAAAAAGTCATATTAGATTGACGATATAGGAGAAAAATGGACCTGAAGAAGATATTTTTAAAAGAAGCCTGCCCCACTTCTATAGGAGGACAGGCCATAATGGAAGGGATAATGATGAGAGGCCCTAAAAAGACCGCCATCGCCGTCAGACTGCCTGACGGAAACATCCACATGAAGACCCAGCCTTCGCCTTCCCAGAGCAGATGGGCGAAAGTCCCCCTCGTAAGAGGCGTGGTGAGTTTTATCTCTTCCCTAGTGCAGGGGACAAAAATACTGATGTATTCGGCCGACGTCCTTGAAGCTAACCACCCCGAAGAATACGAAAAGGACAAATTCGACGTCTGGATAGAAAATAAATTCGGCAAAGAAAAGGCGTGGAAGCTTTTGATGATACTGTCGGTAGCCATAGCGCTGATATTGTCCGTAGCTATATTCATGCTGTTTCCCACTGTGATCACGGGACTGCTCTCAAAAGTGACGGACAGCGTCATACTGCTGAACCTGACCGAGGGAATCGTGCGTCTTGCCATATTTGTCATTTATATAGCGCTGATCGCAAAGATGGGAGACATAAAGACCGTATTTCAGTATCATGGCGCTGAACACAAGACCATACACTGCTTTGAGAACGGCCTTGAGCTCACTCCAAAAAACGCTCAGCAGTTCTATACCCTTCACCCGCGCTGCGGCACCAGCTTTCTGATGTTCGTGATGGTAATAGCAGTTCTTGCCCACGCCCTCATGGGCTGGCCCAACGTGTGGATCAGAATAATTTCCAGGATACTGGTGCTGCCGCTGATAGCCGGCTTGTCTTATGAGCTGCTCAAGTGGGCGGGAAGAAGCGATAACTGGCTGGTAAAGATCTTGAGCTTGCCGGGACTTTATCTGCAAAAACTCACCACCAACGAACCCGACGAAAAACAGCTGGAAGTCGCAATAGCCGCCATGAAGGCCGTACTTCCGGAAAACGACACCCCGTATTTTGAGGGGCTCTGCGATCTAAACGGAGAGCCGCTGAGGGAGGAAGAAAAACACCAGAACAAGCAACAGGCAGAAGAGGAAGAAAAAGATGAGTCTACCACTTAAAGAACTGATAAAGATAGGACAAACACAGCTTAAAGAGGCCGGCGTCGGCGACGCCGACAGAGACGCCAGAGACCTTTACTGTTTCCTTGACAAGATAGATGCAGTCGGGCTAATGATGCACTGGCAGGATACCCTTCAGGACAACGCCTGCGAAGCATACTTCGATCTCATCCAAAGGCGAGCGGCAGGCGAGCCTATGCAGTATATAACCGGCGTTCAGGAGTTCATGGGAATACCTTTTAAAGTGACTCCGCAAGTTCTCATACCGAGACAGGATACAGAGACTATGGTAGAAGACGCCATAGAAGCGATAGAGAAGGGAACACTGAGAGGCCGTTCGTTTATCAAAGCCGCAGCCATAAAAGAAGTGCTGGATCTGTGTACAGGGAGCGGAGCCGTAGGAGTTTCAATAGCAAAGATGTGCCCAAAGATCAAGGTGGTCTGTTCGGATATAAGCTCTGAAGCTCTCAAGATAGCAGAAGAGAATGCGCAGACCAGCGGATGCAAGTCTGTAAAATTTCAGGAGGGAGATCTGTTTTCCCCTTTCTGCGGAAAGCTGAGAAAGAAGAAATTTGATCTCATAATAACTAACCCTCCTTACATACAGACCGACGTCATACCTACGCTCCAGAGGGAAGTAAAAGACCACGAGCCCATGTCCGCCCTGGACGGAGGCAAAGACGGACTGGACTTTTACCGGCGTATCGCTGTAGAAGCCCCTTCTCACCTTAACAAAAATGGCGTTCTCATGATGGAGATAGGATACGATCAGAGAATTTCGGTGACTGAACTTTTGCAGGAGACTGTAAAGTTCTCAGATATCATCTGCCTTCAGGATCTTACCGGCAAGGACAGGATCATAGCGGCAAAACTCATAGAAAAGTAAGCAAAGGCGTGAAGCAGGTGGATCGCTGCCGCAGTAAACCGGCGCTATTGTGAGAAAATAAGATATTGACACAGCCATATCAAAAGTGGTATCTTTTCAACTGTAGATGATAAGTTAGAGCCGCCCGGAAGGCAAGACCTTGGGCGGCTTAAATAAGGCTATTTGGTTAGTTTAAACTAACCGAGGCAAAAAACTAACCAAGGCGAAAAACTGACTAAGCTGAAAAAGTGGCCGAGACGAAAAAAGGAGCCGATATGAAGGAAAACTCTGATATTTTAAGACTTCGCGTACTTCTTGCGTTTTTAAATGACGACGAGCCCTGTACGGTGATGAGCATAGCCCGGACTCTCAAGGAGGAACATTATACCATCAGCCGGGTCATATCATCTCTTGAGAAAGAGGGACTGATAAACAGAAAAGCTCCCCGGCGTCCTGAATTGACCGAAGCCGGCAAAAGAGCGGCTCTTTTCTATCAGGAGAGGATATATACCACTATGAATCACCTTCTTTACGAAGGAGTCAATATGGAAAGTGCGAAGAACGAGTCTTATTTTTGGGCGCTGTATAATGCTGAAGATACTATGAATGTCATCAGGAGCGCAGACGAAAAATGCCGTATCAAATACGAACTCAGAGATAAAAGACAGTTTAGCGGTTCTCTGTTATGCAGAAATATGAAAGACGGAGAATATAAATTTCCGTTCATAATTTACAGAGAATATGCTAAAAACGGAGACAGCAGATCCATGGCCAACGATGGATTTGAGCATCCGTGCACGCTCAGCGTGGTAAGAGGAAACGGCACGATACTTCTGAAGGCTGTCGATATGAACGCGCGGTCCGGATATGACGGCAAGCTGATGAAAGGCAGAATAAAAGGTATATATTTAATTATAGTGTTGATAATAATAAAATTATATGTTAATTTTTTATTAAAAGAATTATGCAACATACGGAGATTTAATATTGGCAGTACTTGGATTTATTCCAGGGACAGCAATAATTGTAACGGTTGGTATACTGAGTATTGTATTTAATTCTTCAGTAAAGAACGATCTAAAAGCTGCGGATTATTATATGAAAATAATGACTATAAGTTGGGGAAGTGGAGCAGAGTACGGAGAATACGTCTATGGCTGGGATGATCATCCTTGGTGTACTATTAATGGCGCCACATCTACGCCGTATGTAAAATGGGGCGTTTAAGTGTAGGTATGAGTTATGCAGAAAAAGAAGATGCATACGCATAAAATAAATTTAAAAAAAGTTAAACTATTATTAAAGTCTACTAATAAATCCACAGGAGCGTATATAACACAGGCCATAGTGCTTTATCTCTTATTTATATTCTATGTTGCCGACGGAATTATTACTTTTAAATTTTTAATGTATTCAGATTTGTCCTTTGGACAGATAGCTATGAAATGTGCTACGTGCTTACTATTCTTTCTGGGTGCAGTGGTTTATACAATTAAAGGAATAATTTCGCACAAGAAAAACAATGGTTCAAAAAACTAAGAAAGTTGAGAGAAAATACAAATTAGACCTTCTATTAGGATGCACACAACTAATGAAAAATGCTTAAGGGCTGAATGGCAAATTATGCTGTTCAGCCTTTTTATTTTTAGCATGAATCTATTGGCATGTCGAGAGCCGCCGTCTGATATCGGTAGATGAAGGAGATTTTCTGATCATGAGTATTAAAAAGTTATTTTTCTTAATTTTAGGATGCGTATGTCTGATTTTGGGCGGCAGTATGGGTCTGTCATATGATTTATTTCATTTTTGGCGTAAAGACTTTAAAAATACAGCAAAAATCACTTGATTTCAACGAAAAGCCGTGATATAGTATAGAGGCTGCATCTGATGAGCAGTAAATTTATGTCCACATCGGCCGGTCTTCGGCTGACGACAAGAGAAGGACAGGAAAGAGGTAAGAAGCATGAAGGAAGGAATCCATCCTGATTATAAGGAATGTAAAGTAACTTGCGCATGTGGTAACACTTTCGTTACAAGATCAACTAAAGAGGAACTCAGACTGGACGTTTGCTCCGCATGTCATCCGTTCTTCACAGGTCAGCAGAAGTTCGTCAACAGAGGCGGCCGTGTTGAAAAGTTCAAAACCAAGTACAACATTGACTAATAATCAAAGAAACAAACCGGAATATTATTTCCGGTTTTTTTATGACTTGTATGAGATAAATGACGACCTCGCACTTTTCAAAAGGTCTAAGGCGTGATATAATATCAGTTTAGATATAGACAGATCAAAATTAAGTTTAAGGAGACTAAGATGTTTGATAAATTAGATTTCATATTGGAGAAATACGAGGAACTTTCCATGAAAGTTTCCGACCCCGATATGATAAACAATCAGCCTCTTTGGCAGAAATATATCAAAGAAATAGGCGAAATGGAGCCTATAGTAAATAAATACAAAGAGTATAAAGCTGCTAAGACAAATCTGAACGAGGCTAAAGAGATGCTCGAATCCGGCGACGAGGAACTCAGGGAACTGGCTAAGATGGAGCTTTCGGATCTGGAAGACAAGATTCCCGAGATGGAGAGCCAGCTGAAGATACTTCTCCTGCCTAAAGATCCCAACGACGATAAAAACGTCATATTAGAAGTCAGAGCCGGCACAGGAGGCGAAGAGGCAGCCCTGTTTGCGCAGGATCTTCTGCGCATGTATCTCAGATATGCTGAGAGGCGCGGCTGGAAAGCCGAAATCATGGACGCCAACGACACCGGCATCGGAGGTATCAAAGAGGCCAGCGTACTCATAAAGGGAAAAGGCGCTTATTCAAGACTCAAGTATGAGAGCGGAACTCACAGAGTACAGAGAGTTCCTGAGACGGAGAGCTCCGGCAGAATTCATACTTCGGCGGCGACCGTGGCGGTGCTTCCGGAAGTGGATGACGTGGAGGTGGAGATAAACCCAAATGATGTGCGCGTAGACGTTTACCGTTCTTCCGGCAACGGAGGACAATGCGTAAACACTACCGATTCCGCCGTCAGACTCACCCATATCCCATCGGGGCTGGTAGTGACATGCCAGGATGAAAAGTCACAGATCAAGAATAAAGAGAAAGCGTTTAAAGTTCTCAGATCCAGATTGTACGACCTCAAGCTTCAGGAACAGAACGATGAAATCTCCGCTGAGAGAAGGAGTCAGGTAGGTTCCGGTGACAGAAGCGAGAGGATAAGGACGTACAACTTTCCTCAGGGCAGAGTCACAGACCACAGGATAGGTATGACGATATATAAGCTGGACGGGTTTCTGGACGGAGAGATAGACGAGATAGTAGACGGACTGATAACCAGCGATCAGGCCGAGAAGATTAAAAACTTCTGATAATCGTGATAATGCCGTCATGACAATTTATGTATACGGAAAGGCTCAAGAGCAATATGGACACGAGAATTTTAGGTACGACGCAAGAGGATATAAGAGAAGCCGCCAGAATCCTGATGAACAAAGGATTGGTGGCGTTTCCCACAGAGACCGTATATGGTCTTGGAGCCAATGCTCTCTGTGAAGAAGCGGTCGCCAAGGTCTACCAGGCCAAAGGCAGACCCAGCGATAATCCTATGATAGTTCACATCGCCTGTATGGAACAGTTCTGCAAACTGACATATGATATAACAGAAGACATGAAAAAGCTGGCAGATACTTTCTGGCCCGGCCCTCTGACCATGGTAGTGCCGGCCAGAGACGAAGTCCCGAGAATCACTACGGGAGGACTCGATACGGTGGCAGTAAGGATGCCTGACAACGAGACTACTCTAACGCTGATAGCGGAGACGGGGGAGCCTCTGGCAGGGCCAAGCGCCAACCTTTCGGGACACCCAAGCCCTACGACTGCCGCTCACGTAGACGATGATCTTCATGATAAGATAGACGCCATAATACAAGGCGAAGACTGCAGAGTGGGCATAGAGTCCACCGTCGTGGATATGACAGAAAAAACGCCTGTGATACTAAGGCCCGGCGTCATAACGGGAGATCAGATTTCAAAAGCCCTGGGCAGAGAAGTTAAGATAGACCCTGCGGTCTTCGAAAGACCTGATTCTAACGGAAAGAAGATTCAAAAGCGAGGAGCCGGAAGCCTTCTGGTGGCGGATGAGGATTTTAAACCCAGGTCTCCGGGAATGAAATACAAGCATTATGCTCCAAAGGCGGAGATGATCATCTTCCGCGGGGAGCCGGAGAAAGTGAGACTTGCCATCGCAGAAGAGAAGATGTTCCGAATACAGTGCGGACAAAAGGTAGGCATAATCATGTATGATGACAACGATCCAAAAGAAGCGGCTCATGATTTTTTCGCCAAGCTCAGAGCCTTTGACAAGAGCGGCGTAGATGTGATAATAGCCGCCGCCCTCAAAGAGGACGGCGTGGGACTTGCCGTCATGAACAGGATGCTCAAATCAGCCGGATACAACATACGAGAAATATGAGGAGATAATTATGAAGATAGCCGTCGCCGCCGATCACGGTGGATATGAATTGAAAAGAGAAGTTACAGACCATCTGATAGCCAGAGGAGAAGATGTGATAGACTTGGGTACAGACTCTTTGGAATCTGTAGACTATCCCGTATACGGGGTAAGCTGCGCAGAGGCCGTGGTCTCAGGAGGAGCTGACCTGGGTATCGTAATATGCGGCAGCGGCATAGGAATCTCTATAGCCGCCAACAAAGTCCGCGGAATACGGTGCGCTCTATGCACTTCCGTAGAGATGGCCCACCTGGCCAGACAGCACAATAACGCTAACATACTGGCTCTGGGAGGCAGGACTACAGACAAGGATCTGGCCTTAGCCATGGTGGACGAATGGCTGGACACCCAGTTTGAAGGCGGCCGCCATCAGAGAAGAGTAGATATGCTCGACAAACTTTAGATCGGGCCGGTCAGTTAAAATAAACAGATAACAAGGAGAAGAGAAATGGGTAAAGTACACGTATTTGATCATCCGTTGATCCAGCATAAGACTGCTCTTATGAGAAAGACCAGCACCAACGTAAAGGAGTTCAGAGAACTCGCTAAAGAAGTAGCTATGCTCATGGGATTTGAAGCTACCAGAGATCTGCCCTTAGAAGAGGTGGAGATCGAGACTCCTATGTGCAAGACCAGGATGAACATGCTCAAAGGAGAGGACATCGCCATCGTGCCTATCCTCAGAGCAGGACTGGGATTTGTAGACGGTATGCTGGCTTTGGTACCTAACGCCAAGGTAGGGCATATAGGACTCTACAGAGACCCTAATACTCACGAACCTGTTGAATATTACTGCAAACTTCCTGTAGATATAGACAAGAGAAAGATCTTCGTGGTCGATCCTATGCTGGCTACGGGAGGCAGCGCCGCCGCCGCCATAGATTTTATAAAGCAAAGAGGAGGCAAAGATATAGTATTCATGTGCCTCATCGCCTCGCCCGAGGGCATAGAGGCCCTGCAGAAGGCTCATCCTGACGTAGACATATATATCGCGGCCAAAGACGAAAAGCTCAACGAAAACGCATACATAGTTCCGGGACTGGGCGACGCTGGAGACAGGCTTTACGGGACAAAATAGTAAGGGCCGGCTGCCTGCGAAAGCGATGCGGCAAAAGGCAAAAGGAGAATTATACAGATGAAATTTGATTTTATACCGGATAACGTCAGCAAATTTGACAACGTATACGACGTCCTCAAAGAGAGGGGCTTTATCGAACAGTGTACCGATGAGGAAAAAGTCAGAAAGCTCCTTCAGGATGAAAAGGTCAAATTCTATATTGGTTTCGACCCTACGGCAGACTGCCTTCATGTAGGTCATTTTATGCAGGTCATAATAATGATGTATATGCAGAAATTCGGACACACCCCTGTGGTCGTCCTGGGCGGAGGCACGGGAATGGTCGGAGACCCTTCCGGAAGAACCGATATGCGCCAGATAATGACGGTGGAGACTATAGAGCATAATTGTAGCCAATTTAAGAAACTTTTCGACAGATTCCTTGAGTTCGACGAAGAATGGGAATACGTAGGAAACGAAGGAGTGTTCGTGCACGGACATGAGAACAAGAAGCCGGAGCCGGGAAAAGCCATCGCCGTAAATAACGCCAGGTGGCTCAGACCTCTTAACTATATAGATTTTCTCAGAGAAGTGGGGTCTCTTTTCAACGTGAACACCATGCTCAGAGCCGAATGTTTTAAGCAGAGGATGGAAAGAGAAGGCGGACTCACCATGTTTGAGCTCAATTATATGCTGATGCAGAGCTATGACTTCATGGTGATGGCCAGAGACTTCGACGTAAAGATTCAGTTCGGGGGCAACGATCAGTGGTCCAATATAATCGGAGGCGTCGATCTGACCAGAAAGAAGGTAGGCAAAGAAGTATTCGGAATGACTTTTTCTCTGCTGACTAATTCTGAAGGCAACAAGATGGGCAAGACCGCCAAAGGAGCCCTGTGGCTCAACCCGGAAAAGACCAGCCCTTACGAATTCTTTCAGTACTGGAGGAATGTAGCTGACGCAGATGTGAACAAGTGTCTGAGGATGTTGACCTTCCTTCCTATGGAAGAGGTGGACAGACTTTCGGCCCTCGAGGGCGCCCAGATAAACAAGGCCAAGGAGATCCTGGCCTACGAAGTCACCAAACTGGTACACGGAGAGGAAGAGGCGTCGAAGGCTCTTGACGGAGCCAAGGCAGCGTTTTCGGGCGGCGGCAGCATGGACAACATACCTACCGCTAAGATGGACAAGTCTCGCTTTGAGGGAGAAGGCGTAGGAGTCGTCACTCTCATCAAAGAACTGGGACTGGTACAGAGTAACAGCGAGGGATTCAGGACCATAGAGCAGGGCGGACTTGCTGTAGGCGGCAGCAAAGTCACCGATAAGAAGATGAACGTGACCTGCGATATGTTCTGCGACGGTAAGCTGCTGATTCAAAAAGGAAAAAAGAAGTTCCAGATGATAGAAATACAATAATTGTCAGCCCCGCCTCTTTTAGGCGGGGCTTTCGTTTCAGGGTTTGAAGATAAAGAAGTGGCCGCCTTTGGGGCGGCGGGAGGATTTTATGCGGTATTCCATCATAGAAGGACATGATACGCCTTATGCAGAGGTTATGACGGAGAAAGAGTTTCTCGCTGATTACGGGGAGTTCAGCCTCAGCCTTTCTCTTCTCAGATTTGAAGAAAAGGTGAGACACTGCAAAGCCGATATATTCGAAAGATCCGTCCACGGAAGCCTGTCCGTTCCATCTGAAGAAAGAGGGGAACTGTCTGGACGGTTTTATATGGATGATCAGCGGCTTTTATTTATAACCGAAAATGACAGTATAAAAGATATCTTAAATACGGTCTTTTCGCACAGAGCCGTAGAGATGACCACCACCGGCCAAGCGCTCTTTGCTTTTTTAGATGCGCTGGTCAGGGACGAGGGCGATTATATAGACGACTTTGAAGAGGCCCTCAACGATAAAGAGAGCCAGATGCTGGAAGATGTCAACGCCATACCGGAGGGGTTTGAGCATTATATGCAGAAGACCCGCAAGAGTCTGCTGAGGGTCAACCGCTATTATGAACAGATGGCAGATATGGCGGAGCTGTTGGCCGAATCTCCCGAAGGCGTCATAGACCAGAAAGCCAGACGACTGTACAGATTTCTGTCAGGGAGGATGGACAGGCTTTCAAAGGACGCGCTGAATCTGAGGGCATATTCCTCTCAGATCTACGATATGTATCAGTCCCGCATAAACATCAGGCAGAACAAAGTCATGCAGTTTCTCACTGTCATAACTACTATATTTATGCCGCTGACTTTGATAACCGGTTGGTACGGCATGAATTTCAAAAATATGCCGGAGATAGACTGGCAATATGGATATATAAGCGTCATAGGATTTTCGCTGTTGCTGATAGTCGTAGAATATATAATCTTCAAGAAAAAGAAATGGATGTAGGCGCGGGCGAAAGGTAGATAATAAATTTTCAGAAAATTCTGAAAAAAGGTGTTGACAGGAGAACTCGCCCATTGTATCATGGAGATACGAAATTTACTAAGAGGAGAAAAAAGATGTCCTTTAGAGCGACCGACGCAGCAAAAGTGTATTTTGGCTATTTCAGAAGCATCGCATATTATTGCCCTGCTTACTTTGAAATGTCAGGACATGAGGCTGCATAGGCGCAGAGATAAGGGAATCTTTAGACTACCGGAGAGACTTACAAAACCCATTCTGCACTCTATGCGGAGCGGGTTCTTTTTTTCGGGAGAGAAAGACAGATCAGAGGAGAGAAAAGATGAAAAAGATTATCGCATTGTTGATGGTTCTCGTCATGGCGCTTAGCCTTGCCGCCTGCGGCAAAGACGAGGGAGCTGCCGACGGAAAGGTACTTAAGATCGGCGTAATACAGCTTGTAAAGCACGATGCTTTGGACAGAGCGTATCAGGGCTTTGTCGATGAACTTGAAAAGCAGGGATATGTAGACGGTGAGAATATAGAAATAGATTATCAGGTGGCTTCTAACGAACAGGCTAACTGTCTGACCATCGCCGAGTCCATGGTAAACGATAATAAGGATCTGATCTTCGCTATAGCTACGCCTGCCGCTCAGGCCGTAGCCAGCAAGACAGAAGACATACCTATCCTGGTATCTGCCGTAACGGATCCTGCGGATTCGGGACTGATAGAGTCCAACGAGAATCCGGGAAGAAACCTTTCGGGAACTTCGGACCTGACGCCTGTGGCCAAGCAGATAGAGCTGCTCAAGCAGATAGTTCCTGACGCTAAAAAGATAGCAGTCCTCTATTGTTCCACGGAATCAAACTCCGAGATTCAGCTGAGACTGGCCAAAGAAGCCGCAGCAGAAAATGACCTCGAGGTAGTGGAAGCATCTGTTTCTTCGTCCAATGAGATTCAGCAGATGGTATCTTCTCTGGACGGTAAGGTCGACGCTATCTATGTGCCTACCGACAACACTATAGCGGCAGGCATCGAGACTGTGTCCATGGTAGCCACTAAGGCGGGACTTCCTGTGATATGCGGAGAATCTGGACCTGTAGAAAACGGCGGACTCGCAACAATTTCTCTGGATTATTACGACCTTGGCGTAAAGACTGCTCAGCAGGCCGTAAAGATTCTCAAGGACGGAGAAGACATCTCCAAGATGCCTATAGAATATATAGGGGACGATGAACTCAAATATTACGTCAATGAAGCTATAGCAGAGGCTATCGGAATAACTATTCCGCAGGAAATCTTGGATAACGCTACTATATATGAATAGAACCTTAAGGCGGGGTCCCGGCGGCTCCGCCTTACATACTGAATGAGGAGAAACGATGGACTTTTTTTTGAGCATATTGAAGAATCTGCCTGACGGAGCGGCGCTGGGGCTGGTCTGGGGCATAATGGCGATAGGAGTATACATAACTTTTAAAATACTGGATATTCCGGATATGACCGTTGACGGAACATTCGCTCTGGGCGGATGTATGATAGCCGCTACCGTTTCATCCGGATGGAATCCCTTCGTATCCACTGCGCTTGCGGTAGTCTGCGGCATGGTGGCGGGGCTGGTGACAGGAGTGCTGCATACTAAGCTCAAGATACCTGCTATCTTAGCCGGAATACTGACTATGCTGGCTCTGTATTCTATAAATCTCATGATAATGGGAGGCAAATCCAACATAGGTATGTCTCAGTTCGGCGGTCAGAAAGTAGATACGGTGCTGGACCATGTTTCAGCATTGTTTGGAATGGACGCGAAAACTACCAACATCGTGCTGGGGCTTATACTGGCTGTGGCTATCATAGCTCTGCTTTACTGGTTTTTCGGAACAGAGATGGGAAGCCTCATAAGAGCCACGGGCATAAACGAGGATATGGTAAGGGCCCAGGGCGGCAATACTGAGAGAATGAAGATCATAGGGCTGGTCATTGCCAACGGATTTGTAGCTCTTTCCGGGGCGCTGGTAGCGCAGATACAGAGATACGGAGATGTGGGTATGGGAACCGGAACCATAGTCATCGGTCTGGCATCCATAATAATAGGCGAAGTACTGCTGGGCAGAAAAGGTTCATTTAAGGTACGCCTCGTATCGGTTTTTTTAGGAAGTATCTTATACAGGGTCATAATTGCCGTAGTGCTGCTTTTGGGCTTCAACCCTAATAACTTAAAGCTTCTGACAGCTCTTCTCGTGATAATTGCTCTTTCTATACCGGTGGCAAGAGATTATGCCGGAGAGAAGAAGCGCATGAGAGCCAATATTAAGAAGTATGAGGAGGATGAGGCAAATGCTGGTGCTTAAAGACGTACATAAGACTTTCAACCGAGGTTCGGCAAATGAGAAGATAGCTTTAAAAGGCATAACTCTGAGCGTCAACGAAGGCGACTTTATAACTGTGATCGGAGGAAACGGCGCAGGAAAATCCACCATGCTGAACATGATCTCGGGAGCTTTTCCGGTGGACAGCGGAATGATAAAAATAGGCGGAGAAAATGTGACTAATCAGCCTGAACATATAAGGGCCAAGAGGATAGGCAGAGTTTTTCAGGATCCTATGAGAGGCACGGCCGGCGACATGTGGATAGAAGAGAATCTGGCCATAGCCGTGCGCAGAGGCAAGAGAAGAGGCCTGAGATGGGGAGTGACGAAAGAGGAGAGAGAACTCTTTAAAGAACTGCTTTCTCCTTTTGACCTGGGGCTTGAAGACAGATTACAGACGAAGGTATCGCTGCTTTCGGGTGGCCAGAGACAGGCGCTGACGCTGCTGATGGCCACCATCCAAAAGCCTGACGTGTTGCTTTTAGATGAGCATACGGCCGCCCTCGACCCAAGGACTGCCTCAAAAGTCCTCTCTATGACAGATGAACTCATAGCGGAACACAACCTCACGGCTATCATGGTGACTCATAATATGAAGGACGCCATAAAATACGGAAACCGTCTCATCATGATGATGAACGGAAAGATAATATACGATGTATGCGGCCGGGAGAAAAAAGATCTGCAAGTATCGGATCTTCTCAAAAAGTTTGAAGTCTCTTCGGGAGAAGAGTTCGCCAGCGACAGGATGCTGCTGGTTTAGAATATATGCTCAACTGACTAAGCTTCTATCTGCTCATGCAGATAGAAGCAGTTTTGTTTTTTGAGATGACGCCATGAGATGATCATGACGACGTGCCTTATAAAAAGTTGATAGTTTGTGTAAAAATTCAAAATATTATTTTTATTAACATATTGTTGATATATATAGAATTCTGTGATAATATCTTACAAAAGAAAGGGGAGGATTCCAATGTGGAATGTAAATGTCAAGAAATTGATATATTAAATTAAGGCATTTTTGTACAAACAGATTATTGCTACGGAGGGTATATGGAAAGAGCAGAAAAGATAAAAAGTTACATAGGGGTAATCGTCAAGAGGCTTCTGATGGTGGCAGGGATTCTGATTGTAGTACTTTTTGTTTTAGAGAACGTTTTTAAAATTGACATTGCTGAAAGCTCTTTTTACTTAGTGATATTCAATATTGTCGCTGCAGGAATTCTATTATTTATATATATGGTTCTTGTATTTCTTTGTAAACAATAAAAACTCGATTGAAAATTCGGCTTTCTCAGGGTAAACTAAGACTGCGGAGGTGAGAATATGAGGGGACTGACGAGACAGACAGACGAGGTTTTGGATATGCTCCACGAAGCAGGGTATAAAGCATATATAGTGGGCGGATGCGTCCGCGATATGCTGATGGGCAAAGAACCTGAGGATTATGATATAACTACCTCTGCCAGACCTGAAGAGATAAAGAAGGTATTCAGCGGCAAGAAGACTATAGATACAGGTATAGCTCACGGAACGGTTACGGTTGTAATAGACGGACGGGCTTTTGAGATTACCACTTTCAGAGTTGAGGCCGGCTACAGCGACGGCCGGCGTCCTGACAGCGTCAGTTTCACCGGTAATCTAAGAGAAGATGCGGCAAGGCGAGATTTTACCATGAATTCTATCGCCTTTAACAGAGAGGAAGGTATAATAGATTATTTTGGAGGCGCGGCGGACATAAAAGCCGGCGTAATAAGATGCGTCGGAGACCCGAAAGCAAGATTCAGAGAAGACGGACTGAGAATAATCAGAGCAGTCAGGTTTTCATCCGTCATAGGTTTTGATATAGAAGAGGAGACTCGCAATGCGGCCCTCGAGTGCAGAGCGAGTCTTAAAAATATCAGCGAAGAGAGAATCAGAGAGGAACTGATAAAATTTCTCTGCGGCAAAGATGTGAGGAGACAGCTGACAGCAAATATAGATATTTTAGGAGAAGTGATACCGGAGCTGCTTCCCATAAGAGGATTTGATCAGAAGAACGACCATCACATATATGATGTGCTGGAACATACTGCGGCGGTGGTGGAAGCTGTGGAAGCTCAGCCCCGGCTCAGGCTGGCGGCGCTTTTTCACGACATAGGAAAGCCCCGGCGCTTTTCTGAGGATGAAGAAGGCACGGGACACTTCTTCGGACATGCCCGGACAGGAGCAGAAATAGCGGAAGAAATAATGAGCCGCCTGAAGTTTGACAGCAGGAGCAAATCCGACGTAGTAACTCTGGTCCGCAGCCACAGCCGCAAGATAGAGGCCTCGCCCGGGGCTGTTAAGAGAGCCATGAACAGGCTGACTCCGGAGATATTCTTTGATCTCCTGAAACTTCAAAGAGCCGATAATGCGGCTTTAAATCCGCATCTGTCGCAGAGGGCGAAGCATTATGATAAGTTAAAGGCCATGGCAGATGATATCATCAGAGACGATCAGTGCTTCTCTTTAAAGAATCTGAAAGTAAACGGCAGAGACCTGCTCGGGCTGGGCGTGCCCCGGGGGCCTGCAATAGGCCGTATCCTTGAAATCTTGCTGGAGCAAGTAATAGACGGCGAAATTCCTAATGAGAAAAGGGCTCTTCTTGAGAGAAGCCGCCTGATATGTGACGCAAACGCCTACTTTATCTGAAAGACGATAAGAAGCCGTCTATACATGGAGTTTCGGTTAAAACCGGCGGCCGGGCCACAGTGGGAGCCATGTATATACGGCTTTGCTCATTAAAAATGAAAAGAAAACGTGCAAATTCAAAAAACTATTGATTTTTCAAGGATTTAACTATATAATATAAAAGCATGTTTATACGTGAAGGGAGCAGGATGGGAATCCGTCCGTAAGCCCCGAAACTAAATAAGTTTTAGTATATCGAAAAAGATTCTTCTTTGGCGGTCCGCAAGACGCAAAAAAGACGAATCCAAGTAGACAAAGCCGAAAAAATTTGATTCTCATGATGGACTCAAATTCAGTAGGTGGAAAGGAAAAGAAATGAAATCATTCATCGCTAAACCTGCGGAAGTTGAACGTAAATGGTACGTTGTAGACGCAGAAGGCAAGACCCTCGGAAGAATGGCTTCCGAAGTTGCTTCTATCTTAAGAGGCAAGAAGAAACCTATTTACACTCCACACGTTGACTGCGGAGACTATGTCATCGTTATCAACGCCGAGAAGGTGGAAGTGACAGGTAAAAAGAGAAAAGAAAAGATCTATAAGAGACATACCGGTTATCCGGGCGGCCTGAGAGAGACTACTTTCGAAAAGCTGCAGGCTACTAAACCGGAAGAAATCATCAAACATGCCGTAAAGGGTATGCTTCCTGATGGAAAGCTCGGAAGACAGATGCTCAAGAAGTTAAAGGTTTATGCAGGCCCTGAACATGCTCATGCTGCGCAGAAACCGGAAACTTGGAACTTTTAGGAAGGGGGATTAGACAATGGCAAAGATTCAATATCAAGGAACAGGCAGAAGAAAAAGTTCGGTTGCTAGAGTCAGACTGATTCCCGGAACCGGAAAGATCACCGTCAACAAGAGAGATCTGGAGAATTACTTCGGAACAGAGATCGTTAAGAGAGAGGTAAAGAGACCTTTCGAGATCGCCGGATGCGAAGGCAAATACGATGTAATTGCCACCGTATACGGAGGCGGATTCACAGGTCAGGCAGGCGCCCTCAGACATGGTATTGCAAGAGCGCTGTGCGTTGCCGACAAAGAGAACTACAGAGCTCCTCTGAAGGCAGCAGGCTTTTTGACAAGAGACCCGAGAATGAAAGAAAGAAAGAAATACGGCTTAAAGAAAGCAAGAAGAGCCAGCCAGTTCTCAAAGAGATAATTCAAACAGAATATCAGAAGAACATCAAAACCCTTGGAAATCCAGTATTTTCAAGGGTTTTCTTATGTTTTGGATTCATAAAGAATTTGTATGAAAAAGAGTCAATTTTTATGCGTAGGACACAAGTATGACACACATAGGACACACGAAAAACAGTATCTTGTGCAAGATTTTTGATGTCTTGTGCAAGATATTTTTTTGCATGAAAAAAGGTGTCATCAGACACCCTTTTCTTTGCAATATTCAATTATTCCTGCCCTGACATCCTTCTTTGTCCTGCAATGGATTTGGTGACCATCCTTAAAGATGACATCATAACCATCATGCATGTTGCCCTGGATGCCTGCAATCTGTTCCCTGTTCCTGTCTGCAATCTGCATGGTGTCAAACATTCCTTCCTGGTCTTTCCTGACCAGGTCTTGAAGGTATGCATTGACTGACATTCCCTTTTCACTTGCAAGGGTCTTGATGATTTCCTTCATGCCCTTGGGAACTGCAAGGTGTATTCTTTCATAGTGGTCATCATAAAACTGCTGCTTGTATCTGTTTTTGTCCATACTGGTCACCACCTTCAAATCTTGTTGATTGCATCAAGCAATGCTTCAATTTCAAAGTGGGTGTAAACTGTTTGTGTGACACCCTGACCTTTATGTCCAACAATCTTTTTGACCATTCTTTCATCAACACCTGCATCTGCTAAAAGGGAAACACAGGTGTGTCTTGTGTCATGTGGGCGGTGGAACATTCCCATCTGTTCCATCAATGGCATCCAGTATGAATCATAATAGTTGCGATATTCAAAATGTTTTCCATCAGGTGTGGAAAGAAGGTATTCACAATCATTCTTGTCCATCCATTCCTGGAAGAAAGGAAGAACCTTTTCACTGATGGGAACTTTTCGGATTCCTGCTTCTGTCTTGGATGCAATGACATCAAACCATTTTTCATCCAGGTTCACATTCTCCTTTTTTAGGTCAAGCAGTTCTGAAATTCTGACACCTGAATAAATCAGCATCAGGACAACCTTGAAATAATCATTGCTGTCCTTCCACTTCCAAACAGTCTTGACTTCTTTCTTGGTGAATGGTTTCCTGTTGTAGGCATTTGGATTCCCTGCTTTGTTAATATCCACATATCTGACCATATCCCTTTTTTCCTGGGGAAGAATTTCATGCATTACACAATAATCCCACATCAATCCCCATAAGATTTTCAACTTTCGCAGTGTTGGGGTGTTTTTGCCTGATTCATCAACCACAGCCTGCAAGTGGTCAAGTTTGATGTCAACCATCCGCATCTTTTCCAGTTTTCCACAAAGGCGGTATGCTGCTTTATATCCATTGACATTGGATGCAGATACAGTTTCAAAGTGGATGTCAGACCATTTGTCATAAACTTCTGCAAAGGTGATGGATGAAAGATTCAGGTCAAAGGGGTCTTTGTTGAATTCTGCAAGGGCGGTCATTGCTTCCTGCCTGGTTGCATAATATCCTATATTGACATAAACCTGCTTGCTTGTGAATCTCATTTTCCCATCAGAAAGTTTTTCAAAAGGGTCACAGTCATCAGGAATTTTGACAATAACTTCATTGTTCAGTCTGTCAATGGTTTTCCATCCATCTGTTTTTCTTACTCTCCAAGGTTTCCTTCTGTTCCCTGACAGCTTGGTGATGCTGCCCCATCCATTAGGATTCTTCATATTATTCCATCCTTTCTTGTCCTGGATGAAAAAGTCTGTTGGTAGTGGTGTTTTTGGTGACCATTTCATCCATAAAATAGTTGTCCTGAACAAGCCTGGAATGATATAATATAAAATAGTCAATTCAGGATTGTTCGTAGTGGTTCATTCTTGATTTGATTGCTTCTGACCCTGACTGTTGCAGCAGTTGGGGTCTTCTTTTTTATTTCTGATATTTTGGAAGTTCAGTCATTTCATAAATTCTTTCAATTGCCTTTTTTTGACCTTCTTTGTTAAGCTGCAAAAACAATTTCAAAAAATCACAGGAATCTTTACCAAAAACAGAATCAACAGCTTCAAATGCTTTGACTTCTTTAGAAAGATTCACTGAATTGAATTCATCTTCCCATGATTCTAAATCAAATAATTCAGATGAAGGAACATGAAGAACACTTGCTATTTTTTCAATAATAATCATTGGTATTTCAACAAGACCTTGTTCATATTTGCAGATAGAACTTTCACTATAACCAATCAATTCAGCAAGTTCCTTTTGTGTCATTTTCTGTTTTTTTCGTGCAGCTTTGATATTCATTCCTACAATTGACTTATTCACTTATTCACCTTCTTTCTTGTATCTTCAAAAGATACAATAGCACAAAATTCAATTTTATTCAAGTTAAATTCAAAAATAATTGACAAAATTCAAATGATAAAGTACAATGATAGTGGTTCAATAAACATTCAAGAACTGATGACAATATTACAGAAAGGAAGTGGAAAAATGAAAATCAGCAATGAAAAACTTGAACTGGCAATGGCAAATGCATGTATGAACTATAAGGAATTGTCAGAAGCAACAGAAATGACCCAGGAAAGTCTTTCAAAGATAAGAACAGGAAGACAAAACCCAAGACCTGCAACTGTTGGAAAGATTGCAAAGGCATTGAATGTCAAGGTGGAAGACCTGGTTGAATAGTGCTGCAACACTGACCAGGCAAAATCAGAAGCAATGAAATCAAGAATGAAAGGATGAACAACTATGAAAAAGACTTTTGAAGAACTTAATGCAATGAAATTTGATATTGTTGAACACTTTGGAATGCAGAAGAAATCTGAATTTTTCATCATGAACACTATTGCACCTGCTGAATATGGTGCAGATGCTGATTATCAGTATTATGAAGTTGATGTGAAGACGGATGAAGACCTGGATGCACTGAAAGCATTCATTGAAGACCTGTTTGGAATGAAGGTCTATGCAACCACAATCAAGCAGGCAATCAAGGAAATTGATGCACTGGATGAATATTTCAGAAAGGTCATTCCTGCTGTTGATTATGGTGCATGTCATGTCAGAGAAATTCCTATTTCAGACCGATTCAAGAAGGATGCAGAAGAACCTGCTGATATGAACAACCTGACCAATGCATCAGCACTGGTGAAGGATATTCTGACAGAAAACCCTGCTTCAAGGGATTCTGACAACCTTCTGTTTTACCTGGTATGCAAGAAAATCCTTGCTGACCATGGAAAGAACATTGACACAATAGGTTTTGGAAATCTGTTCCTTTCACTTCATAAGTATGGACTGCCACAGTTTGAAACTGTTGGAAGGGTCAGAAGAAAGTTGCAGCAGACATTCCCTGAACTGCATTGCAGTCCTGCTGTTGCAATGACCAGGGCATCAAACAAGGATGCATTCACCGACTATGGAAAGGATGGTGAATAATTATGGGAATAATTAGTGAATGTCAGCATGATTTGCTTATAAGAATAATATCAGAAAATCCTGACCTTAAAGATAAACAGATTTCTGAAAGCCACATAAAAAAATTGAAGTCAGCGGTCATTTTCAATACATTGATTAAACATGATATGATTGTTGGATATACAAATCAGCAGGTCTATAATGTATATTATGAAATTGCAAGCACTCTTTCAGTTCCTGCACTATCCAAGATTGATTTTTCCAGGACATTGTGCAAATATTATGGTTTTTCGGTCATTGATATACACAGCAGGAAAGACAATGTAAAACATAGAATCTATGTCAAAGACAAAAATGAATTCTTGAAAAATCGCAAGCTGCAAAGTTTTTTGGATTTTGTGATTGACAAAACTGTAAAAGATATTGTTGGGAAGACGAATCAGGAACTGTATTCAGAATATTTGGATTTCTTCAAGGAACACAAGGATAAAACATGGAAAATACCAATTTCAAAAATTGATTTTGGAAGACGGATTGGAATATTCTTTAATGTCACAATAAAGACCACCAAACGAAATAAAAAAACATGCAGGGTGTTCTGCTTGAAAGAAGGTGGAAGACATGGTGACCATTCATCAGGTCAGGAAAGTCTTGGGTAATGAAGTTGCAGATGCATTATTTGAACATTTCCCAGGGCAGCAGTTGAATATTCCAAAGAAAACCAGTTCCATGATGTTTGAAAGCACTGATGAAAGGGATGCATATATTTTCAACCTTTGCACTGAATCAGGAAAGTCCTATGATGAAGTTGCTGAAATGATGGAACTGTCCAAGGACAGGATTTCCAAGATTGTTGCTGACAGAATAAAGAACAAACAAAAGTGATGACAGACCTGCACTGCATTTGATGTGGTGCAGGTTTTTTCAATGGTGCAACACTTATTCTGTCATTTCTGCCACCCTAAAAAGGGGAAAGGAAGTTGTTGATATTCAAGTTGAAAATGCTGACAGAGAAGGTCATCAACTACTACAGAAAACTACAGTTTCAGAAGCAATTTCAATTGCAATGGCAGAAAGGTCAAATATTCGGACATATCGGACACCCTAAAAAGGGGAAAAAGTTGGAATAAAAAAATGCACATTTACCGATTTTACATACCCTAAAAAAGGAAAGTTCAACATGAATTCAACATGAGTTCAAGATGTATTTTTACATCTTGAACTGCCTGAAACCCAGTAAAATCAAGGGTTTCAGGTGTTCAGGACAAGATGGTCAAGATATTCACAACTTATTTATAATTAAAGAGTATAAAATCATTAAATTTTAATGATTCTCTAAAAAATAATTATAATAGTAAATAAGAGCCACATCTTGAACTTGAAAACAACAAAAAAGCCTGAAACCCAGTAAAATCAAGGGTTTCAGGCTTTTTTGTCCAGGTCAAGATGTGGAACTATATCTTGTCCTGATGTTGACCTTCGGTAAAATTTTGTAAATAACTTGAAAAATATCAATGATATAGACAATGAAACATGAATAAAGTAAAATATACTTGTCAGAAAAAATCTAAAGAAAGGAAAATCCTTTCACAAACCTGACCTTCTGACAGTCAGGAAGTTTTGTGTGTTCTTGGTGTCTGATTTTAAATAAAAAGGAACAAGGAAATCATCACCCTAATTTCACAGATTTTCTTTATTTGAAAATCAAACACAAAAGACTTGATATTCCCCAGGGTTCACCGCCTGGGGAAATGTCAGGATGAACAAAGACACCCAACAAAACCCAAGGAAATATTATTTATGTAATGAAAGGCGGTGATTGCATTGACAAATAAACAGAAAAGATTTTGTGATGAATACCTGATTGATTGCAATGCAACACAGGCAGCAATCAGAGCAGGATATTCACCAAAGACTGCTGTTGATATTGGTCATGAAAATCTGAACAAACCAAAACTGAAAAAATACATTGATGACAGACTGGAACAGTTGCAGTCAGAAAGGATTGCAAGCACACAGGAAGTTCTTGAATATTTGACTTCTGTTATGCGTGGGGAATCCCAAGGGGAAGAAGTTGTCATCATATCAACTGGTTTTGGATGCAGTGAAGCAGTTCATGTGAAAAAATATCCTTCTGAAATAGAAAGATTGAAAGCAGCAGAACAGCTTGGAAAAAGATATGGTCTTTTCAAAGGTTCAATTGATGTGTGTATGGAAAAAGTCATCATTGTGAATGACCTGAAAGAATAAATGTCACAAGTAGGACACAAAAATCAATGAAAACAAAGCAAAATCAGGGAAATGGAACTTTCATCCTGATAGTTTATAGAAAGGCGGTGATTAAAATGGCTGATTATTCTGAATTATTGAATATTATCAAGAAAGCTGCAACAGAAGCAGTTGATGCAGGAAAACCTGTTCAGGTATGCTTTGGAAAGGTGACAAGTTCTTCACCACTTCAAATCTTGGTTGACCAAAAGATGACCCTTGATTCTTCATTCCTGGTTCTGACAAGGAATGTGACAGACTTTACCACAATGGTGACAGTACAGTGGGAATCAGAAGCATCTTTGACCACTCACACCCACACTGTCAAAGGCAAGGACAGCAACAGTGATGACATTGATTTGACATCAGGTGCAACAAAGCTGACCCATACACATGACATTGAAGGAACAAAGCAAATGACCATTCACAATGCACTTGAAAAAGGTGAAGAAGTTGTCCTTTTAAGAATGCAAGGTGGTCAGAAATATATTGTTTTAGACAGGATAGGTGGTGGTTAATATTGGATGCATTACAATTGACCCAGGAAAAACTTCAACTTGTGCTTCGATTGCAGCAGGCAAAGCAAAGGGAAGTCAATTCCATCAGGTCAAAAGAGTACACAACCAAGGGAAGATTCCAGTTTGCAATTGCGGATTCAGACAAAAGAACAATGATTGCAGCAGTGGAAAGAAAATGCAACAAACATTGTTCTGACATATATGATGAAATCAATCAGGCAAGGAAACAGGAAGGTCTTCCTGAACTGACAAACCAATACAAAGAAAGGAAATGATGAAAAGTGAAGACAGATGAAGAAATCAAAGAATTGCAGGAAAAAGTGGATGTCTTGACCAATATGGTTTCGTTTCTTGCAAATAAGATGATGAGCAAAGCAGACAAGAATACAAGATGTGAAATGCTGTCAATGTTCAGGAAGGTTATTCCTGAATGGAAGCCTGACACAAGATATGAAATGCATTCATATGTTGCACATGGCACAGATATTTTTGATGAAGAATCAAAAGAAAAACAGATTTATGTGGTCAATTATGAACATATATCAGAAAAGCGGTTTGAACCTGGAAATGAAAGCAAAAGACCAGGGATGCCTGCTTATTCACCCATAAAAATTTGAAATGAAAGGAAATGATGAAAAATGAAATTAGGACTGAAAGACAAAATCAACAATTTAATCAAGGCATACAAAGAGTATGGAAAAGCACAGGGGGATGCAATCAAAGCGGTTCTTGAACCATTCAAAGTTCCATCCTATGTCAGCAGATTTACCCAGGAAGGACTTGTGACAGAAATCAAGGAATCCATGGATGGAATTCTTTCTGACTGGAAGAAATATGACAAGGTTTTGAATGACCAAGTTATATCAGTGATTGAAGCAGCAAAAAAGGAAATCATGGATGCACTTCATCTGAATCAGGTGAACAAGTCTGCTGATTATGCGGTCAGAATCGCAAATGCAAGGGAATTCATGAAGTTGGAACTTGAAAGTGACTGTTCAGATGTGGCAAAACTTGATGAAGCATTGTTCCCTATCCTGAAAGATTTTATTGATGATTATGACACAATGAAGTTGTTTGCAAAGATGGTTGAAATCAAAGCACATGTTCCTGCTGCAAATGCATCAGGTGAACCAAGTCTTCCAAAGACATTTGGAAAAATGATGAAGGTTGACAGCATCATGAATGCAATCAATGAAGTGGAAGAAGCTGCTGCAATGTTGTTCATTCATGCAAGAACCAGTATTGATGAAGTCATCAGAATTCATGGTGCAATTTATGGTGTTCCTATTGATGGTTACAGTGAACAGGCTGATGAAGAAAACATCATCATCAATGCAACCATCCTGGATGCACTTGCTGACAAGATTGACAGTGAAGGTCAGGATTCTGTATCAGGTGAAGGACAGACTGTTGATTTGGACTAAACCTGCATCCTGACCCAGTTCATAATGATATTGCTTCCCTTTGGTATTTCGGATGTGACAGAAAGACACTTAAACTGGACTGAACCAGGTTAAAAAATGTATTTGTGAATATAAAATCATTATGAAATCAGAATCCAGGGGAACAGGTGTTGATGCTTGTTCCCCTTTATTTGATGAAAGGATGGTGATGATGTTGGAATGACCAATGAAGAATTAGTGGAACAGATTCAAGCAGGAATAAATGTCAGGGGCAACCTTGAAATCTTATATGAACAGAATAAACCATTCATTTATTCTGTTATCAAACCTTTTATGAAGTATGCAGAACCTGATGACAAAACCATCATGAAGGAATTGGAACTGACTGAAAAAAGGTTGGACAACATCAGAAAGACCATATATGAACAGAACTGCATCAGCATCCACAAGCCTGTTGCAGGAACAGAAGATGCAGCACTGGAAGACATTCTTGCAGATGAAACAGACATTGCAGAAGATGTTGAAGACCAGGTGTTCCAGGAAGAAATCAAAAAGGTTGTGCATGATGCAGTTGACCAACTTCCACCAAAGCATTCACAGGTGATTCATGCAAGATATTTGGAAGATGAATCCCAGGTTCAAGTTGCATCAGCAATGAATATTTCAAATCAAAGGGTTTCACAGATAGAAAAGGAAGCCTTGAAAAAATTGAAGGACATGCAGCAATTGCAAGAACTTCATGATGAATTATATGGATATGCTTCACATTTTGCTTTTAACATGCCTTTGAAATACGCATTAGATAATCATACATCTACAACAGAACAGCTTGCAATGAAAAGACTGGAATATGAAGAAGAACACAAACAAACCATGAATGACCTGAATAATTTGTTCAATGAATTGTTGGAAGGGTAGGTGATGACATGGATGTCAGAAAGATTTTGAAAGATTTTAATGGAATAGACTGTTCAGTTTTCGTCAATAACAGATTGATTTTGAGATTGAAAGAAGATGCAATGATGTTCCTTGGTGACAGTGAACATGACAAGGAAATCAGGGAAATGTGCCTGGCAGAAGCAAGAAAAATCAAGGCAGAATCTGACCAGTTATTGAAGGACAAGGAAGACCTGACCAATGCAGTGAAACAGTTGTCACCACTTCAAAGAAAAATATTTGATATGTTCTATGTGCAAGGTTTGAAAGCACCTGCATGTTCTGAAATATTAGGATGCAACCAGTCAAAGTTTTACCAAATGAAGGAAGAACTTGTCAAAGAATTGGAAAGGAAGT
>OLNP01000084.1_pt1 | contig 95216 bp, 105 predicted proteins | sample 1671951 | NCBI WGS metagenome assembly OLNP01 (sample SAMEA3136629, study PRJEB25190) | human gut metagenome | biome: human gut; feature: human-associated habitat; material: faeces | place: Austria | collected 2013
GGTGACAGATGTAAAAGAAAAGAAGACATTGTTCAGGGCTCTGATAAAAAAAGAAGATGCGCTTTCGATCCTTTCCGACTGCCGAAAAGAAAAATTCGGCATTGCGGCGCATGTAAGACACCGCTATTTTGCTCAGGGAAAGCTTTTTACTTCGGCAGGCCGCATTGTTTACGGGAAAGATGCAGCGGCGGTTTGCTGCGTGAGAAACATGGAAGAGATTCTTTCAAAAAGTGATTGTGATGTAGAAGAACTTCAGTTTTATTTTCCTACGTCAAAAGAAAAGGAAAAATTAAAAGAGATCCTTTCGGTGTATCCTCAGGTGAAAGCTGCGTATACCGGGATTTATGCCGAAATATTTTCAAAAGATGCGTCCAAGGGGAATGGCCTGAAAGCGCTTTCTGCTCATCTTGGCATAGAGAAAGAGGAGATTGCCTGCATCGGAGACGGGGAAAATGATTCATTCATGTTTGAAGAATCCGGTTTAAAAATTGCTATGGGAAATGCAGAGGAAATGTTGAAACAACGAGCAGATTATGTAACGTCGTCGAATCGCCATGACGGAGCTGCGGAGGCGATTGAAAAATATATCTTATGAAAAGTTGGTTCTATAGTTGGATCAGGGTTCAGGCGGCAGTTTTTTATCGCCTGAACCCTGAACTGGCTTATTTTACGTTTAAAATAGATTTGACATGTTCGATTTCCTGCATAGATGCTTTTTCGGCAGGAACATAATAACTTTTTTCGCGGGCAATCTGATAAAGTTTTTCCTGGGACATTTCACAGTCATTACGTATCTGTTTCAGTTTCTGCTTCAATTCTTTGTTTTCCGTCTGGGAAATCATTTCTCCGTAACGTACAAGTTCTCCGTTGACACCGGCAAGGGCATCGCTTACCATCGTTTTTTCATCCAGCATAGATAGTTCCTCCTATAAAAATTTCATCAGATCCTGTCGGTTCTTCATAGCACTGTCTGCAGCATCCTGAAACAGCTTGCGGATTTCAGGATCGTTGGCTTCTGAGGCATAGTCCTGCATTTTGCACTGGCTGGTTTCAAATCCGCCAATTAAATGACGCAGGTTCTGAAGATCAAGTATTGAAATTTCTGACATAGTACACGTTCCTCCTTTTTATTATTATATATCTGTGAAGAACTGTCAGTGGCAGGTTCTTTGCAGCGCCGGGCGTTTGAAAGAAGCTGCGAGCGGCAAGTTCTGTAGATATGACATATACAGTATGTGCAATAGACGCAGATTATATATATGGAAATGCATAGAAAAAAACTATCAGTTAAAGCGACAAAAACTATGGAAAATGTCGTATACTGATAACAGATGATTTACATAATGTGATTTGTGTAATAAAACGAATAAACAAAAGGGGTTAAAAGCAACATGAGAATGATTGATATGCACTGTGATACTTTGTGGAAATTGATCGATTTGGATGGCCAGGGAGATTTGATGAAGAATGATTGCCATATCAGTATTCCATCTATGAAAAAAGCGGGAACCGTCGTGCAGCTTTTTGCCTGTTTTACGAAGGCGGCTGATTATAAGAAGAAAGGAGGATATGATGCGGCATTCGTTCATGTACAGGATATGGTGCGATATTTAAGGCAGCAGCAGGAGAGGTACAGTGAAGATCTGGCACTGGCATATTCGTGGAATGATGTAGACAGGAATGATCTCGCAGGACGGATCTCTGCGATTATGACTGTGGAAGAAGGGGGAATTTTAAACGGTCATATGGAGCGGCTGGAAGAGCTGTATCAACATGGGATCAGGCTTATGACACCGGTATGGAATTATGAAAACTGCATCGGATATCCAAACAGCAGAAAGAAATCTGTAATGTGGAAGGGGTTAAAACCTTTTGGAAAAGAAGTGATAGAAAGAATGGGAGAACTGGGAATGATCATAGATGTATCCCATGCATCGGATGGAACATTCCGGGATATAATGGCAATCGCAAAAGGAACGGTGATTGCGTCTCATTCTAATTGCAGGGAGATTGCAAAGCATCCGAGAAATCTGACAGATGAGATGATCTGGCAGCTTGCAGATGCAGGTGGTATTGCGGGACTTAATCTGTATGGTCCGTTCCTTGGAAGAGAGAAAGAATCCAGGATTGAAGATATGACAGCTCATATATTACATATGTTAAATAAAGGGGGCAGTGATTTCCCGGCAATTGGAACTGATTTTGACGGTTTCGGGGAGATGGAAGTAATGGAAATTGGACATCCGGATGAGATGGAGAAGCTGTGGGAAATATTGAAGCAAAAAGGAGTAAAGGAGTCACAGCTTGATAAGATCTGGTATCGGAATGCGATGAGAGTTTTGAAAAGTATTTAAATATAAAGCAGGGACGGTTATCAGCCCCTGCTTTATTCAATCGCATAGTATGTATTTATTTTTGATTTTTATTTACATTCTGCAGCTTCATTGCACGAACTTTCAGAGGAAGTCCGAACAGGTTGATGAATCCGCTTGCATCATGATGATCATAGAGATCACCTGTTGTAAAGCTTGCAAGTGATTCACTGTACAGAGAATATGGAGAAGTTGTTCCTGCTTTTGTGATGGTTCCTTTGTAAAGTTTGAATTTGACTTCACCAGTTACATATTCCTGTGTGCTTTCAACGAAAGCCTGGATTGCCTCACGAAGCGGAGTGAACCATTTTCCTTCGTATACGAGCTGAGCAAGCTTGTCAGACATTTCTTTCTTTACTTCTGCTGTAGCACGGTCAAGGATCAGTTCCTCTAACTGCTGGTGTGCAGCATACAGGATTGTTCCACCAGGTGTCTCATATACACCACGTGATTTCATACCAACAACACGGTTTTCAACAATGTCAATGATACCGATACCATGTTTTCCGCCAAGTTCATTCAATTTGCGGATGATATCAGATACCTTCATCTCTTCGCCGTTGATACTCTTTGGAATACCCTTTTCAAATGTCATTGTGACATATTCGGCTTTGTCCGGAGCTTTTTCCGGAGTTGTTGACATTACAAGAAGGTCATCGTAGTTTGGCTCGTTGGAAGGATCCTCAAGTTCCAGACCTTCGTGGCTGATATGCCATAAGTTACGGTCACGGCTGTAGCTGTGTTTTGCATCGAATGGAAGGTCGATTCCGTGTGCTTTACAGTAATCAATCTCGTCTTCACGTGACTGCATAGTCCAGAGATCTGTCATTCTCCAAGGAGCGATGATCTTGATATCCGGAGCAAGTGCTGTGATACCAAGTTCAAAACGGATCTGGTCGTTACCTTTACCGGTAGCACCGTGGCAGATTGCAACAGCATTTTCTTTACGTGCAATCTCTACCAGACGTTTTGCAATTGCAGGACGAGCCATAGAAGTTCCCAGAAGATATTCATCTTCGTATACGGCATGTGCCTGAACGCAAGGTACGATGTAATTGTCGGCAAAATCATCTACGATATCTTCAATATATAATTTGGCTGCACCGGAAAGTTTGGCTCTTTCTTCCAGTCCATCCAGTTCTTCGCCCTGTCCGCAGTCGATACAGCAGCAGATAACATCATAGTTAAATGTTTCCTTCAGCCATGGGATAATTGCTGTGGTGTCAAGACCACCTGAGTACGCTAATACAACTTTTTCTTTCATCTTATATATCCTCCTACATGAAATATAGTTTTATCAATCGCTTTAAAATAATCTTCTCGTATGCAGTCTTAAAAGTCAAGTCTTTCTTTTATAAAGAACATTTTTGACTGCAAGGAATACTATACACCTGATTTTATAATTATGCAAGAAAAAATGATAAAAAAGTGAAAATAATTAAAAAATATGCAAAAATATGCATAAAATAAAGGGGAAGTGTATGATGGATGAATATTTGAATATAATAAATGGAAAATTAAAAGGGGATTAGATAAGTTTACATAATTCGATTAAAAAACATAGTTAAGAAATGATGAAAGATCTTGCGAAAAATGCTTGACGAATCCATGACGACAACGTAAAATATATCCGGCAATTTGCGCAAAAAATAAATTAAGAAAATATCAGCGCAAGAAAAAATTTCGAAATAATATTTTTATATATAAAAGGAGAAAGATACGTATGAATTATGACGTAATTATTATTGGAGCAGGTCCCGGAGGAATCTTTGCGGCATATGAGTTGATGAAAAAGAAACCGGAATGTAAGATTGCTGTATTTGAAGAAGGCTATCCGCTTGAAAAGAGAAAATGTCCAATTGACGGAGATAAGATCAAGAGCTGTATCAATTGTAAGCGCTGCTCGATCATGTGCGGATTTGGAGGAGCCGGAGCATTTTCGGATGGAAAATACAACATTACGAATGACTTCGGTGGAACTCTGTTCGAGTATATCGGAAAGAAACAGGCAGTAGAACTGATGAAATATGTGGATGAGATCAACATGGAGAACGGTGGAGAAGGAACAAAGCTCTATTCTACGGCAGGAACCAAATTCAAAAAACTCTGTCTGCAGAATAAGTTAAATCTTCTGGATGCATCGGTTCGTCATCTTGGAACAGATATCAACTATGTGGTACTTCAGAATCTGTATAATCAGATGAAAGACCATATGGATTTCTATTTTGATACACCGGTAGACACAATTGAAAAGATTGAAAATGGCTACAAAGTTGTATGTGAAAAAGGCAGTTATGAATGTGAAAAATGTATTGTATCTGTAGGACGAAGCGGAAGTAAATGGATGGAAAAGGTATGTAAGGATCTGGAAATCCCTACAAAATCCAACCGTGTAGATATCGGTGTTCGAGTAGAGCTTCCGGCTGTTATATTCTCACATCTGACAGATGAACTTTACGAAAGCAAAATCGTATATCGAACAGAAAAATTCGAAGATAATGTACGTACATTCTGTATGAATCCAAACGGAATTGTTGTAAATGAAAATACTAACGGAATCATCACGGTAAATGGACACAGCTATGAAGGAAACGAGAAAAAGACAGATAATACAAACTTTGCCCTTCTGGTTGCAAAGCATTTCTCAGAGCCGTTCAAAGACAGTAACGGATATGGAGAAAGTATCGCAAGACTTTCCAATATGCTTGGCGGAGGGGTTATCGTACAGCGTTTTGGTGATCTGGTACGTGGAAGAAGAAGTACAGAGAAACGTATTGAAGAGGGACTGGTAACACCGACTTTATCAGCAACACCGGGAGATTTAAGTCTTGTACTTCCAAAACGAATCCTGGATGGTATTGTTGAGATGATCTATGCGCTGGATAAAGTTGCACCGGGAACAGCTAATGATGATACACTTCTGTATGGTGTGGAGGTTAAATTCTACAACATGGAAGTAGATATTGATGAAAATCTGGAAAGTTGTCATAAAGGACTGTATGTGATCGGAGATGGAAGTGGTGTGACACATTCACTTTCGCATGCATCTGCAAGTGGGGTGTATGTAGCAAGACACATTATTGAAGAAGCTTAGAACAAGTTCGGTTGTGAACTGGCTGACATCCGAAACGGAAGGACGGCAAGAGCTGACAGAAAAACAGTATAAAGCAAGAATAGTATAAGAAATTCTGTGTTTTATTCAGTTGATAGCTGAGTAGGACACGGAATTTTTTTGTTGCAATGCATTCGTAAGGAAATTTGTAAAAAAATAATAAAAATCTTGACTTGTGTAGATTGCCGATATAATATATAGACAAACGATATAATGTATAGATAATCTACATACTAGATTATAAAAAGGAGGTAAGAGAAAATGGCAGTAGACAAAAGTCTGGTATCAGGAAGTACTACGATGCTGGTGTTAAAATTATTAGAAGAAAAGGACATGTACGGATATGAAATGATCGATACCCTCCGGGGAAAATCAAAGAATGTATTTGAGTTAAAAGCAGGAACTTTGTATCCGCTTTTACATGGTCTGGAAGAAAAAGGATTCGTAGAGTCTTATGAGAAAGAAGCAGTCGGAAAGATCCGAAAATATTATCATATTACAAGATCCGGAAAAAAAGAATTAAAAAAGAAGTCAGAAGAATGGAAAGAGTATTCAAAAGCGGTTCTGGATGTGATGGGTGGTGTGTGCTTTGGATAAAAAGAAATATATACAGACGGTAACAGAACAGATCCGGTGTAAGCGGGCACTTCCGCTGGTAACAAAAGAACTGGAAGGACACATCGAAGATCAGAAAAGTGATTATATGAAAGCAGGAATGAATGCCGAAGAAGCAGAAGAAGCGGCAGTTCTGGAAATGGGTGATCCGGTAGAGGTTGGTGTTGAGATGGACCGTATCCATCGACCGAAGATGGCCTGGAAGATGATCGGACTGATCGCGATTTTGAATCTGGCAGGAATTGTACTAATGTATCTCATAAGAACAAGCATCCTGGCAGATGCAGGAAATAATCCGGGAGATGTAGAATGGATCGCATCGGGAATTGGTGGTAATATCAACTATCTGAAAAGTGTTATGTGGACGATCATTGGTCTGGCTTGTATGATAGGAATCTGTTATTTTGATTACAGTAGAATAGGAAAGTATGGCAAGTTGTTAACCGGAGGCTGGATCGTGGTTATGGGACTGAGCCTGTTCATGGGTGCAGTATATATCAATGGAGCTGCTTACGGGATCCGGTTTTTATTTGGCCGGGTATTACCGCTGCGTCCATTTTTATATCTGATTGTTCCTGCATATGCGGCAACATTGTATAGCATGCGAAGGAAAAAATCTGGTTATTTCGGTGTTGTAAAGGCAATACTGTGGCAGATACTGCCGGTGTGGATCATCTTACGCATTCCGAATCTGTCCATGGCAATCAGCGTAGAAGTTACATTTATGATTCTGTTATCAATTGCAGTTTGGAAAGAATGGTTTGAGGTGAATAGAAAAAGAACATTGATTACACTGTGGAGTCTGGTAATTCTGCTCCCGGCAGCAGGAATTGGGTTGTTCGTAAAACTGGACTATGTAGCAAATTATCAGATGGCAAGACTATCCGCTTTTATCCATCCGGAAAGCAATGACGGAACCTTAGGGGGAATGATAAGAAATATGATCTCCGGAGCACATCTTGCCGGACGTGGAGATTGTGAAAAAATAAAGTTCTTTAACAGAGATTATATGCTGACCTTTATTATACATTATTATGGAATATTTGCAGCGGTTCTGATAATTGCTCTTGTAGGAGGCATTCTGATATGGTTCCTGCAAAAGACAGGACACCAGAAAAATCAACTCGGCATGATCATGGGAACCGGATGTGTGGTGGTCCTGCTTATTCAGTTCATTGGATATGTATTAGAAAATCTTGGATATTTTCCACTTTCAAATAATTATTGCCTGTTTCTGACGACCGGGGGAAGTGGGATGATGATCAGTTATATTATGTTTGGAATATTACTTAGTATTTATCGGTATCAGAATGTGTTGGTGGAGCTGGAGGTGAAGAAGAAGGAGATTTCTGTTTAATCTATTAAGCGGCTGATACCCGGCCGGAAGAAAAGGAAGAGAGTCCAGCTGCGTGCAGCTGGACTCTCTTCCTTTTCTTCCTCGCGTTATCGCATGCTATAATAATTAAACAGCTGAACCGTAACCGTTGTGAGACCGGAAGTGTATCTATATAATCTGTCGCTGGCAGTTTCTCATGGACCGGGGTAAGCCATGATGATGAACTAAACAGAAATATAATTAAAAAGGACTTGCATAATATACATTATAGATGTATAATTATGCAAGTTCCTCTTTTACCACACAAAAGTAAATAAATGGATTTTGAAAAAACAATCCGACCAAACTAGACAATTACAGGAAATTGGGGTACTATAAAACGTACGATAATTTATAAAAATTCAATATCGGAAAGGGTGTTATATAGATGATTAAAGTTGGAATTATTGGAGCAACTGGATATGCCGGGGGAGAACTGGTAAGAATTCTCGCCGGACATAAAGATGCTGAGATTGTATGGTACGGTTCCAGAAGCTATATAGATAAGAAATATGCAGATGTATATCAGAATATGTTCCAGATCGTAGATGCGAAATGTCTGGATGATAATATGGAAGAACTGGCAAAGCAGGCAGACGTGATCTTTACTGCAACGCCACAGGGATTCTGCGCATCGATGATGAATGACAAGATTTTAAGTGAGACAAAGATCATCGACTTAAGTGCAGACTTTCGTATCAAAGACGTTGCTACTTATGAAAAATGGTATGGAATTGAACACAAGAGCCCACAGTATATCGAAGAAGCGGTATACGGACTTTGCGAGATCAACAGAGAAGATGTGAAGAAAGCAAGACTGGTAGCCAATCCTGGATGCTATACAACCTGTTCGATCCTGACTGCTTATCCACTGGCAAAAGAAGGAATCATTGATATGAATACCCTGATCGTGGATGCCAAGTCCGGAACTTCCGGAGCAGGACGTGGTGCAAAAGTGCCGAACCTTTTCTGTGAAGTGAATGAGAATATGAAAGCGTACGGTGTTGCAAGCCACAGACATACACCTGAGATCGAGGAACAACTCGGATATGCATCAGGAGAGAAAGTGCTGATCAACTTCACGCCACATCTGGTTCCGATGAACAGAGGAATTCTGGCGACGGAATATGCAACATTGAAAAAAGATGTGACCTACGAAGAAGTCAAAGCAATCTATGATAAATATTATAAAGATGAGAAATTCGTCCGTGTTCTGGAAAAGGATGTATGCCCGGAGACAAAATGGGTAGAAGGAAGTAATTATGTAGACATCAATTTCAAGATCGATCCAAGAACCAACCGTATCATCATGATGGGAGCCATTGACAACCTGGTAAAAGGTGCGGCAGGACAGGCAGTACAGAATATGAACCTGATGTTCGGACTTCCGGAGACAGAAGGTCTGGAACTGGTGCCAATGTTCCCATAAATTTTCGGAAAAAGGATGCAGATAAGATGAAATGTAAGGGAGCATTATCCTAAGTTCATCTGAAAATACAGGCAGAGGAGAAAAATAATACATATGAATATAAGAGTAATGACAATTGAAGATTTCGATCAGGTGCACGCGCTTTGGATGAGCATCAAGGGATTCGGAATACGAAGTGTGGATGATTCGAAAGAGGGCGTAGAACGCTTTTTAAAAAGAAATCCTACGACAAGCGTAGTTGCCGAAGAAGACGGAAAAATCGTCGGAGCGATTCTCTGCGGGCATGATGGAAGACGAGGCTGTCTGTATCATGTGTGTGTAGATGTAAATCACAGGATGAAGGGAATCGGGAAGGCTATGGTAGTATTTACCATGGAAGCACTGAAAAAAGAAGGCATTAACAAAGTATCTCTGATCGCATTTACACAGAACGATATCGGCAATGCATTCTGGAAAGAAATCGGATGGACAAAAAGAGAAGATCTGAATTATTATGATTTTACATTGAATGAAGCAAATATCACGGCGTTTATCCAGTAAGCAGATTAGGAAGATAAAATAAAAGAGCATATAAAAGAACCGGCAGATAAAACGAGAAAATTGAGACTAATGAACAGCCGGTAATATAAAATGAGAGAATTAAGAAAGGTGGAAGAACAGATGAAACAGGTAAAAGGCGGAGTAACCGCAGCAAAAGGATTTGAAGCAGCAAGTACAGCAGCAGGAATTAAGTATAAAGATAGAACGGATATGGCACTGGTATACAGCCAGGTTCCATGCGTGGCAGCAGGAACATTTACAACAAATGTTGTAAAAGCAGCACCGGTCAAATGGGATCAGCAGGTTGTAAAAAGCGGGGCAAAAGCACAGGCAGTCGTTGTAAACTCAGGAATCGCCAATGCCTGCACCGGAGCAGAAGGATTTGGATACTGTAAAGATACAGCAGATGCAGCAGCGAAAGCACTGAACATTTCCGCAGACGGTGTTCTCATCGGTTCTACCGGAGTTATCGGAAAACAGATTCCGATCGACAAACTGACAGCTGGAATCGAAGCGCTGGCAGGAAAGAAGAATGATACACTTGAAAATGGAACAGAAGCAGCTAAAGCAATTATGACAACCGATACATTTCCGAAGGAACTGGCTGTTACAATCGAAGTCGGCGGCAAGACAGTAACTATCGGAGGTATGGCAAAAGGATCCGGAATGATCCATCCGAATATGTGTACGATGCTTGCATTTATTACAACAGATGCAGTGATCACAAAGGATGCACTTCAGAAAGCATTAAGCGAAGATGTCGGAGATACCTACAACATGATTTCTGTAGACGGAGATACTTCTACGAATGATTCCGTTGTATTGCTGGCAAATGGTCTGGCAGAGAACCCGGAGATCACATATGGAACAGAAGATTATAAAAATTTTGCAGAAGCATTACATACGATCAACGAATATCTTGCAAAGAAGATTGCAGGAGACGGAGAGGGTGCAACCGCATTATTCGAAGTCAAGGCAGTTGGCTGTGAGAGCGTAGAACAGGCAAAGACACTTGCAAAATCTATCGTATGCTCTAATCTTACAAAGACAGCGATTGCAGGACATGATGCAAACTGGGGAAGAATTCTCTGCGCAATGGGATATTCCGGAGCACAGTTCGATCCTGAAAAAGTTGACCTGTTCTTTGAGAGTAAAGCCGGAAAAATCCAGATCATTGAAAATGGTACGGCTGTAGATTACAGCGAAGCAGAGGCAACTAAAATTCTGTCTGAGCCGGAAGTTACAGCAATTGCAGATGTGAAGATGGGAGATAAGACAGCAACAGCATGGGGATGTGACCTGACTCACGGATATATTGAGATTAATGCAGATTACAGAAGCTAATTCAGAATGCAAAGATTAAAGTATACAGATGCAGCAAACAGACAGAAATGAAAAGACAGGAGATCAAAAGATGGAAAAAGCAATGCAGAAATACCTGGACAAAGCAGAAGTACTGATTGAAGCCCTTCCATATATCCAGAGATTTAACCGTAAGGTTATTGTAGTAAAATATGGTGGAAGTGCCATGGTAGACGAAGAGTTAAAAGCAAGAGTCATTCAGGATGTAACCCTTCTCAAATTAGTTGGATTCAAACCGATCATCGTTCATGGCGGTGGCAAGGAGATCAGCAAATGGGTTGGAAAAGTCGGCATGGAACCACATTTTATCAATGGACTTCGTGTGACGGATGCAGAGACGATGGAACTCGCAGAGATGGTTCTTGGTAAAGTTAACAAAAGTCTTGTTCAGTTAGTGGAACAGCTCGGTGTAAGAGCCATTGGTATCAGTGGAAAAGACGGCGGCCTTCTGAAAGTGGATAAGAAACTGGCAGACGGTGAAGATATCGGATTTGTCGGCGATGTCAAAGAAGTGAATGCGGATATCATCTATGATCTTCTGGAAAAAGATTTCCTTCCGATTATTGCACCGATCGGTCTGGATGATGAATACAATACTTATAACATTAATGCGGATGATGCGGCATGTGCAATCGCGAAAGCGATCAATGCAGAGAAACTTGCATTCTTAACAGATATTGAAGGTGTATACAAAGATCCGAATGACCCGTCTACATTGATTTCAGAGTTAAATGTTTCCGAAGGGAAGAAGCTGATGGAGGAAGGATATATCGGTGGAGGTATGCTTCCGAAGATCCAGAACTGTATTGATGCAATCGAAAACGGTGTATCCAGAGTACATATTCTGGATGGAAGAATTCCACACTGCCTGCTTCTTGAAATCTTTACGAATAAGGGAATCGGAACAGCAATCAAAAATGATGTAGAAGAAAGATATTATCACGGAGAATAAGCTATGAATGAATATATGAATGAATATATGAAAGAAACAAACGAAGCTTTGTTACATACTTATAACCAGTTTCCGGTTGTGTTAGATCACGGTGAAGGTGCATATCTGTATGATACAGAAGGAAAGAAATATCTGGATTTTGCAGCCGGATATGCGGTGTCTTCGTTGGGATACGGCAATCAGGAGTTGAATGAAGCATTAAAAGAACAGATTGACAAGCTTTTTCACACATCTAATTTGTATTACAATACTGTATGTGGAAAAGCAGCAGAAGATCTGAAACGTATTACCGGAATGGATCGGATTTTCTTTACCAACAGTGGCGGAGAAGCGGTAGAAGGAACTTTAAAAGCGGCAAGAAAATATGCATACAAAAAAGGAACCGGCCGTTATGAATTCATTGCTATGAAGGAATCTTTTCATGGAAGAAGCTTTGGAGCGTTATCGGTAACAGGTCATGATCCATATCGTGCACCGTTTGAGCCACTTGTACCGGGAGTGTCATTTGCAGAATATAATGATCTGGACAGTGTAAAAGCACTGGTAACAGACAAAACATGTGCGATTATCCTGGAGCCGCTGCAAGGAGAAGGCGGCATCAATCTGGCTACAGAGGAATTTATGAAAGGGATCCGCAAACTTTGCGATGAAGAAGGAATTCTGATGATTTGTGACGAAGTGCAGTGTGGTATGGGAAGAACCGGTTCCATGTTCACATGGCAGTCTTATGGTATCAGACCTGATATTATGTCTATGGCAAAAGCAATCGGAAGCGGAATTCCGGTAGGAGCGTTTGCAATGACAGAAGAGATCGCGAAGTATTCACTGGAGCCAGGTGATCACGGAACTACTTACGGCGGAAATCCTCTGGCATGTACAGCTGTAAGTAAGACGATCGAGATTTTTGAGAAAAAGAATCTTGTGGCACATGTGCAGGAACTCGGTGCATATCTGACAGAAAAACTAGAAGAACTGAAGTCAGAATGTGACTGCGTAAAGGCCGTTAAAGGAAAAGGACTGATGCAGGGAATACAGGTGACAAAGCCATTATCCGAGATTACGAAAGAGGCCTTAAAAGAAGGACTTCTGATCATCGGAGCCGGAAACGATGTGATCCGTTTTGTACCACCTCTTATTATTGAAAAAGAGCATGTGGATGAGATGATCCGAATTTTAAAGAAGGTACTGTAATATTTTTTGAAATTAACAGCATAAAAAACCAGTCATGGGACATATTATCTGCATAAGCAGGAGGTATGGAGATGACTGGTTTTTTGATTGCGCTTTTGTCGGGAGCGCTTATGAGTGTACAGGGAGTATTTAATACGCAGGTGACGAAGACAACGGGGATGTGGGTGAGTAATGGATGGGTGCAGTTTAGTGCATTTCTGCTGTGTGCAGCGGCATGGCTGATCGACGGGCGGGATTCTATCGGGAATTTGTGGAAGGTAGAGCCCAAATATGTACTCCTCGGAGGAGTGATCGGTGCAGGTATCACATGGACCGTGATCAAGAGTATGGAGGCACTGGGACCGGCGAAGGCAGCGCTTCTGATTGTAATCTCGCAGTTGATCGTAGCGTACGTAATAGAACTTCTCGGATTGTTCGGAGTAGACAAAGAACCACTGGAAATCCGTAAAATTATTGGAATGTCCATTGCCCTGATTGGTGTTGCAATTTTTCAGTGGAAATAGTACAATTATTTCACTAGGCATATGCGGGGATTTACAGTTTTCGACAGGCTGTAAAGGAGAAGTTATGCATAGGGAAAAAAGACAGAACAGAATAACAGAACAGAGAAAAATACAGAAGGAAATATGCCGTATATTGCTGATCTTTACCATGATACTGAGTATGATATGTGTCGTGAATCTGACCGGATGCAGAGACCGAAAATCACAGGAACAGACGGAACTTATTTCGTTGGACGGGCGTGAACCGGATGTGGAAAAAGCAGATGGAAATACTGAAAAAGAGGCTGAAGGATCAGAAGCGGGAACGGATGATAACATGACAGAAAAAGATAGCCTTAAGCAGGAAAAACTACAGATCTGTTATGTACATGTATGCGGGGCAGTGAAGTCTCCGGGAGTGTATGAACTGACATCGGACAGTCGTTTGTATGAAGCTATTCAGATGGCTGGAGGATTTACGGATGAGGCAGCAGGTGAGGCTCTGAATCAGGCAGAAAAGATTGAAGATGGTTCCAGAATATATGTTCCGACGAAAGAAGAGGCAAAAGCCGGAACAGAGAACAACGGTACTTTCGTACAGAATGCGGATAATGAAAAGACAGATGCAACAAAAAGCACAGATGCCGGAAGTACGGCAGATGGCAAGGTGGATATTAATACGGCCGGGAAGGACGAATTGATGACACTATCCGGAATCGGAGAGGCGAAGGCTGACGCGATCATTCGTTACAGAGATGAGCATGGAAAGTTTCAGAAGATAGAAGATCTGATGGAAGTGGAAGGTATTAAAGACGGTGTATTTCAGAAAGTAAAAGATCAAATTAAGATCTGACAAGGGAGTAGGAACATGAGCAGACGAGTATTGGTTGTGGATGATGAAAAACTGATAGTAAAAGGAATCCGGTTTAGTCTGGAGCAGGATGGATATGATGTGGACTGTGCTTATGACGGAGAAGAGGCACTGAAACTGGCAAAGGAGAATGCATATGATATCATTCTTCTGGATGTCATGCTTCCGAAATATGACGGTTTTGAAGTGTGTCAGCAGATCCGGGAATATTCGGATGTTCCGATCATTATGCTTACAGCAAAAGGCGACGATATGGATAAGATCTTGGGACTGGATTATGGAGCAGATGATTACATAACAAAGCCATTCAATATTCTGGAAGTGAAGGCAAGGATCAAAGCCATTATGCGCCGTGTCAGCAAGCGCGATAAAAATCAGGAAAATGAAAAAGTGATCGTAAAAGGCGAGATGAAGATTGACTGCGAAAGCAGACGCGTGATCATCGGAGAAAAGGAAATCAATCTGACAGCAAAAGAATTCGATCTTCTGGAACTGCTTGCCATGAATCCGGGTAAAGTCTACAGCAGAGAGAATCTTTTGAATATCGTATGGGGATATGAGTATCCGGGAGATGCAAGAACTGTGGATGTACATATCCGGAGACTTCGTGAAAAGATCGAAACGAATCCAAGTGATCCAAAATATGTCTATACGAAATGGGGAGTGGGTTATTATTTCAGGGGTTAAAAAATATTTTAAAAAGAATATATTCAGGAGCATGAAATTCCGGATCATCCTGCTGGTGGCACTGGCAGGGATTGTTCCGGTATTGATTATGAGAGGGGTGTTCCTGACCAGCTATGAGAAAAGAGCAGTGGAGGTACGAACTGCTGAGATACAGAATCAATGTACCATTCTCAGTAATCAGCTGAGCAGTTCGGGCTATCTTACGGGAGATACGTCAGAGACGATCAGAACAGAACTGATTCAGCTATCTAATATCTACAGCGGCCGGGTAATGGTAATCGATGGTAATTTTAAGATCCAGGAAGATACATATGAAATGGATGAAGGAAAAACTATCGTATCGGGTAATGTGATCCGATGTTTCAAAGAAAAAGGAACCAGCGAGTATAATAAGAAAAACAGATATATGGAAGTGACAGCGCCGATTTTAGGAAAAGATGATTCGATTGTAGGAGTATTGCTTGTCAGTGCACCGACAGATTCTGTCCTGGACAGTCTGGAGATTTTAAGAAACAAAGCAGATGTGGCAGCACTTGCATCGATCCTGGTTATCCTTATGATTGCTGTGCTTTCGGGAATGGCTATGTTAAAACCTTTTAAACGCATTACAGAATCCATTTCTGCGGTTACAGAAGGCTATGACGATGATTACCTTCATGAGAATACGTACACAGAGACAATGGAATTATCGGAAGCGTTCAATAAGATGTCGGGACGCATGAAGACTCTGGATGACTCGAGAAATGAATTCGTATCGAATGTGTCACATGAGTTAAAGACACCGCTGACATCCATGAAAGTACTGGCGGATTCGTTGCTTTTGCAGGAAGATGCACCGGTAGAACTCTATAAAGAATTTATGGGGGACATGTCGGAAGAAATCGAGAGAGAAAATAAGATTATTAATGACCTGCTTTCGCTGGTCAAGATGGACAAGACCGCGAATACAATGAATATAAAGTCAGAAAATATGAACGAACTGATAGAAAAGATATTAAAGAGACTGCGTCCGATTGCGGCTACAAGAAATATCGAACTGGTCTATGAAAGTTTTCGTCCGGTGACGACAGAGGTAGATGAGATGAAGATCTCTCTGGCAATATCGAATCTGGTGGAGAATGCCATCAAGTATAATAAGGAAAATGGATGGGTGCATGTATCTTTAAATGCGGATCACAAAAACTGCTATATTGAGGTGGCGGATTCGGGAATCGGTATACCTGCTGAAGCACAGGAACATATATTTGAGAGATTCTACCGGGTGGACAAGTCCCATTCAAGAGAAATTGGCGGAACAGGACTTGGTCTGGCAATCGCAAGAAGTGCAGTGGTTATGCACAGAGGGGCGATCAAAGTATTCAGTCAGCCATCGGAAGGAACTACTTTTACGGTAAGAATTCCGTTAAACTATGTATCTTAGGCAGAAGGAGATTAAGATGAAAATGAAAAAAATTTACAAGATCCTGCTGCTTATAGCTGTTTGCATCATAGCAGTATCAGGATGTAAAAAAGAGGACAAGGTTAGCGGCACCAGGATTTACTATACAGACTCAGAGGGAGTTTCACTGGTTGAGAAGGGCACAAGAATCAAAGGAAAGACAAAAAAAGCGCAGATTAATTATGTGTTAGGGAAAGTCCAGAAAAATACAGATAATATTAATTATCGCAGTGCCTTTGTGAAAGGTGTAAAGATAAAGAACTGGTCGCTTCATTCCAAAAATCTGACAGTGGATTTTAATCGTGCATATCAAAAACTGAGTGTAACGGAAGAAATTGTACTGCGGGCATCGGTGGTACAGTCGCTTGGACAGATAGATGGAGTAGATACTGTATTGTTTACGATAGAAGGAGAGCCGCTGGAGGATCAGAACGGCCAGGAGATAGGATATATGCAGCCATCGGATTTTGTACAGAATACGGGATCCAGTCTGCATGCTTATCAGAATGAGACATTTCTTTTATATTATGGAAATAAAAAGGGCACCCGTCTTGTAAAAGAAAAGGTAAATGTCAGATACAGTAGCAGTGTGTCCAGAGAAAAAGCACTGGTCGAACAGCTGATCAAGGGACCGGATTCGGATAATGAATCAGCAGTGCTCCCAGAAGGAACAAAAGTACTTAGTGTATCGGTAAAAGATCATATCTGTTACGTGAATCTGGACGCCGGATTCCTTGATACGACGAATGTAATGAATCCGGAAGTTCCGGTATATGCAATTGTGAATTCTATTGTAGATGGAAGTGCGATCAGCAGAGTACAGATCCTGATTGACGGAAAAACAGATATTACTTATATGGGAAAGATAAATTTGGAAAAACCTCTTTCCAGAAATCCCAATATTGTGGAAGGAGAGTAGCATGTGAAAAACAGACCGCTTCTTAGTGTGTGTCTGATGGTTCTATGCATCATTGCTTCTATGGTTGTGTGGGGAAGAGAGCGGTTCATAAAAGAACTTCGCCCTTCCCCGATTGAACGATATGCCGCAGAAGGTGATAGTATTACCATTTGCGGCAAAGTATACAGGCAAGAGCAAAAAGAGAACTGCCGGATGATCTATCTGAAAGAAAATTCTATTTATTCAAACTCAAAAAAATTTCAAGAATCGAAAATTATCATTTATACAAATTCCAGCCCAAAATTACATATAGGAAACCAGATTAAAGTGTGTGGAAAGGTATCATTTTATGAAGAGGCCAGAAATCCGGGAAATTTTGATCAGAAATTTTATTATCAAAAACAGGGAATCCATGGGAAAGTCCGATCGGATGATATACAGATTACGGATTACAAACGAAACAAATTAAAAGACAGACTTGAAAAATTCCGGATGAACTGGCAGAAAATGCTACAACGCGAGATGGGAGAACGGGATGGTTCAGCACTTGCAGCGATACTCCTTGGTGAAAAAAGCGGTATGGATCAGGAAATGAAAGAATTATATCAGGTAAACGGGATTGGACATATCCTGGCGATTTCCGGACTTCATCTATCGTTTGCGGGACTTGGAGTATACCGGATAGCAAGGAGAATGACAGGTTCATACAAGGCAGGTGGAATCACGGGAGGGATTCTGTTGTGTCTGTATGTGATGATGATCGGAATGACCGTGTCGGTGATCCGGGCGTGGGTGATGTTCGTATTTCGGATAGGTGCGGATATTACCGGTAGACATTATGATATGCCGACGGCACTTGCGGCTTCAGCTGTGCTAACGGTCGGGATCCATCCGCTTTATCTGTACGATGGTGGCTTTTGGTTGTCGTTTGGAGCTGTTTTTGCAGTTTGTACGGTGATACCGGTGCTTGAAAATGAGATGCGGTGTAAGAGCCTGTGCGCAGGCCTGGGAATCAATGTTTTATTGTGGCCGGTGATCTTATATAATTTTTTTGAGATTCCGGTGTATAGTATACTGCTGAATCTTATAATACTTCCGCTGATGTCGGTAGTTTTAACCTGTGGAATGATCGGGTCATTTATAAAGATGACCGGGTGGATACCCGGAAAATGGATTTTGTGGATCTGCAGATGTATCTTATGGGTGTATGATAAATGCTGCGTTTTTACAATAAAGCTTCCGATGGCAAGATGGGTGGCGGGAAGGCCGGATAAGAGAAGAATCTTTATCTATTATCTGGTGCTTATGACAGTGATTTTGATATTAAAATTTAAAAGAAACGGGAAAAAATATATCATAAGTATAACGCTTTATACGGTTGGATTTCTGATATTGATATCGGGCCCCTGGGTAAGAACCGGAGCAGAGGTTACGATGCTGGATGTAGGACAGGGAGACTGTATCTGTGTGGAGGGACCGGAGCATAAGACTTATCTGATCGATGGAGGCAGCAGTGATATAAAAAATGTCGGGAAATATCGGATAGAACCGTTTTTAAAGTACAGAGGAATAGGAAGTATTGATTATGTGTTCGTATCTCATGGAGACATAGATCATATGAATGGAATTGAAGAAATGCTGAAAAGGCAGCAGGTCGGGATAAAAATACGGAATCTTGTTGTGACAGGAGAAGCGTACCGGGATGAAAAGTTAGAAGAGCTTATAAGTGTAGCAGAAGATAATGGAACGACGGTCTGGGAAATGGAAAACGGGACGCAGATCAGAGAAGGAAAGTTGAGATTCACCTGTCTGGGGCCGAAAGAAAAGAATATAAATCCCGGAAATGAAGCATCCATGATCCTACATCTGGAATACGAGGGATTTGACATGCTTTTTACAGGAGACGTGGAAAAAGAAGGAGAAGAAAGTCTGACAGATACGCTCTCTTATCTACAGGAAAAGAAGATTTCATGGGAGGTATTAAAGACTGCACATCATGGATCAAAGAATTCTACAACGGAAGCATTTCTGGAAAATGTAAAACCAAGATATGCATGGATTTCGGCAGGAAGGAAGAATCGTTACGGACATCCACATAAAGATACTTTGGAAAGACTTGAAAACAGTGGCGCGAAAATATATTCTACACAGGAAAACGGTGCGTTTGGAATAACTGTAAATAAAAAAAGTATGCGGATTCATGGGAGAAACGGTTGAACTTAAAAGGAGAATTCAGTATACTTTTAAGAGGTGAAAAAGATAGGAGAACACCGATGAAAAGTTTAAATGAAGATGTAAAAACAGGAAATTTTAAGCCGGTATATCTCCTGTATGGGGAAGAGGCTTATCTGAAAAAGCAATACAGAGACCGGATAACCAAGGCAATATTTCCGGATGGGGATACGGTAAATTATGCATATTATGAAGGCAAAGGGATAAATCCGGGTGAACTCATAGATCTTGCCGAGACAATGCCGTTTTTTGCAAAGCGTCGTCTGATAGTGGTAGAAAATTCGGGATTTTTTAAAAATGCAACACCGGATCTGGCCGATTATATCAAGACGATGCCGGATACGGCATGCTTTTTGTTCGTGGAAAATGAGGCGGACAAACGAGGAAAGATGTATAAAGCGGTGAAGAGTAAAGGACGCGTAGTTGAGATGGCGCGTCAGGATGAGAAGACGTTATTATACTGGGTTGCAGGTAATGTAAAAAAAGAAGGCTACAAGATCAAGGAACAGACGGCCAGATATCTTCTGTCAACAACAGGAACGGATATGGAGAATCTGGAAAAAGAACTGGAAAAACTCTTCTGTTACTGTATGGGAAAAGAAGAGATTGAGATATCAGATATAGAAGCAATCTGTACAACACAGATTACAAATAAGATTTTTGATATGGTAGAAGCGGTTGCAATGAAGAACCAGAAAAAGGCGCTTGATTACTATTATGATCTTCTGGCATTAAAAGAACCGCCGATGCGTATCTTATACCTTCTGACGAGACAGTTTAAGCTGCTTTTGGAAGTGAAAGATCTGGTGGGAAAACGCTACGATAAATCATCAATCGCAAAGACAGTCGGACTTCATCCGTTTGTGGCGGGAAAATATATGCAGCAATGCCGCACATTTGAAAAGAAAGAGTTAAGGAACATTCTGGAAGAGGCTGTAGATACCGAAGAGATGGTAAAGACGGGACGCCTGAATGATGTGATGAGTGTGGAACTTTTCATTGTAAAATACAGTGCTGCATGATAGAATTGATAAGATAAACATTTAATTAAGGAGAAGATATTAGTGTCAGGAATAGATCAGAGTAAAATTCGAAATTTTTGTATTATAGCACATATTGACCATGGTAAATCAACACTGGCGGATCGTATCATTGAGATGACGGGACTTCTTACCAGTCGTGAGATGCAGTCCCAGGTGTTAGACAATATGGAGCTGGAAAGAGAACGAGGAATCACGATCAAAGCCCAGACAGTCAGAACGGTATATAAGGCAAAGGATGGAGAAGAGTATATCTTTAACCTGATCGATACGCCGGGGCATGTAGACTTTAACTATGAAGTATCCCGAAGCCTTGCAGCTTGTGACGGGGCAATTCTGGTAGTGGATGCCGCACAGGGGGTAGAAGCACAGACGCTTGCCAATGTATACCTTGCGCTGGATCATGATCTGGATGTAGTACCGGTATTAAATAAGATCGATCTTCCAAGTGCCGATCCGGAACGTGTGATTGAAGAGATTGAGGATGTGATCGGAATAGAGGCAGAGGATGCGCCGCAGATTTCTGCAAAGACCGGACTGAATGTAGATCAGGTGCTGGAAGAAATCGTGGCAAAGATACCGGCACCAACCGGAGATCCGAAAGCACCGCTTCAGGCGTTGATCTTTGATTCTTTATATGATGCGTATAAAGGTGTTATCGTATTTTGCAGAATCAAAGAAGGAACTGTAAAAAAAGGAACACCGATCCTTATGATGGCGACAGGAGCTAAGGCAGAAGTAGTAGAAGTTGGTTATTTTGGGGCCGGACAGTTTATTCCGTGTGAGGAACTGAGTGCCGGAATGGTAGGCTATATTACGGCAAGTCTTAAGAACGTAAAGGATACCCGCGTGGGTGATACGGTAACCAATGCGGCACATCCATGTGCAGAACCGCTTCCGGGATATAAGAAAGTAAATCCAATGGTTTACTGTGGATTATATCCGGCAGATGGCGCAAAATACCCGGATCTCAGGGATGCGTTGGAGAAATTACAGTTAAATGATGCATCACTGCAGTTCGAACCTGAGACTTCAATTGCACTGGGATTCGGATTCCGCTGTGGATTCCTTGGACTTCTACATCTGGAGATCATTCAGGAACGTCTGGAAAGAGAATATAATCTGGATCTGGTAACAACTGCGCCGGGGGTTATCTATAAAGTACACAAGACAAATGGAGATGTGATAGAGCTTACGAATCCATCGAACCTTCCGGATCCTTCAGAGATCGAATATATGGAAGAGCCAATGGTAAAAGCAGAGATCATGGTGACATCGGAGTTTATCGGTGCAATCATGGATCTGTGCCAGGAACGTCGAGGCGTATATGAAGGTATGGAGTATATTGAAGAGACACGTGCAGTATTACATTATCAGCTCCCGCTTAATGAAATCATTTATGATTTCTTTGATGCATTAAAATCAAGATCAAGAGGATATGCTTCGTTTGACTATGAGATGGCCGGTTATGTGAAGTCAGAACTTGTCAAACTGGATATCCTGATCAATAAAGAAGAAGTCGATGCATTGTCATTTATCATTCATGCAGATACTGCATACGAACGCGGAAGAAAGATGTGCGAGAAGTTAAAAGAAGAGATCCCGAGACAGTTATTCGAGATTCCAATCCAGGCAGCAATCGGAAGTAAGATCATCGCGCGTGAAACAGTTCGTGCGATGCGTAAAGACGTGCTGGCAAAATGTTATGGTGGAGATATCAGCCGTAAGAGAAAGCTTCTGGAAAAACAGAAAGAAGGAAAGAAACGTATGCGTCAGGTGGGCAACGTAGAGATTCCGCAGAAAGCATTTATGAGTGTATTGAAGCTGGATGATAAATAATGAGACCATTAGAGTTATATATCCATATTCCATTTTGTGTAAAAAAATGTCGGTACTGTGATTTCCTGTCTGCGCCTGCAACACCTGAAGCGAGACAGGAGTATGTCATGGGCTTGTGCCAGAAGATCCGTTCTTATTATGATCTTGCCGGTATGTACCATGTAAGCAGTATTTTTATAGGAGGCGGTACACCGTCCATATTAGAAACTCAGCAGATGAGGAGTATCTTCGATGCGATACGTGCTACATTTCCAATTGATTCGGACGCGGAGATCACGGTAGAAGTGAACCCGGGGACAGTAGATAAGTTGAAATTGATGGCATATCGGAATGTCGGGATTAATCGTCTGAGTATCGGATTACAGTCAACGGATGATCAGGAATTAAAGATGCTCGGAAGAATTCATACATATAAAGACTTCCTGGATACCTATACGCTTGCAAGAGAAGTGGGATTTCAGAATATCAATGTAGATCTGATGTCGGGAATTCCATTTCAGACATTGGGAGGATGGGAAGATACATTAAAAAAAGTGGCAGAACTTGGTCCGGAACATATCTCCGCATACAGTCTGATCATCGAAGAAGGAACGCCGTTCTATGAAAAGTACGGAGAGGGTGAACGCGCTGAGGCGAGAAGAAGAAGAGAACTTCCGGATGAAGATACAGAACGGATGATGTATCAGTTTACAAAAAATATTTTGTGGAGTTACGGCTATCACAGATATGAGATATCTAATTATGCCAAAGAAGGATATGAATGCCGGCATAACCTTGGATACTGGAACCGCACAGAATATCTGGGAATCGGAACCGGTGCGGCATCTCTTATCAATAACCAACGATTCGTAGAAGGCGGTGAGATCGAAGTTCTTAGTTTGCAGAATCAGATGGAAGAATATATGTTTCTGGGGCTCAGAAAAATCGAAGGAGTATCCAAGACTGACTTCAGGCAGACTTTCGGAAGAAGTATTGAAAATGCATATGGAAAAGTACTGATCGATATGTACCAAAAGCAGCTGCTTGAAGACACCGGCGAATACATCCGGTTAACAGAAAAAGGAATCGATGTCAGCAACTATGTCATGAGCGAGTTTCTATTTTAAATTGTTCCAATCAAGATATCACAACGGTTAAGGTTCCATTATATAATTATTATGGCATACAAAAATGTAACTGAATAAAAGGATAGAAGCCATTTCTGTGCATATGAGGTCATGGTTAGTAACTCTAGAGTTTCTCCATGATTGAATCAGCACAGAAATGGCTTCTATCCTTTTATTCAGGTCCGGGGGAAGTCACCAAAATAATTACTACAACAACTTCGCCATTACTAACGCATAAATCTCCTGGTTCCGTTTCTGCCAGTTGTTTGCAATGGTTGCAGCTTCGGATTCTGTCGGGGCTGTTACGGTGAGGTCGATCAGAGGAAGTCCCTGTTCGATGACCTGACAGCGTACAGAATATTCCATGTTGGAATTCTCGAAATAGTCCGCTTTTACGGACATCTCATTTTTTAATTCGTAATGTTTCTCTTTTAAAAATTCGTCGATATCATGCTGGATTGCAGGAGAGATATCGTTTGTAAAATAATGGATGGTCTCTGCTCCGTCTTCCGTAAGATGATAAAATGTACGGTGATGAGTAGATTCTTCACGAATAAATCCTGATTCCAGAAGTTCGGATAAAGCCTGCTGTAATTTAAAGTAGGTTGTATATCCTTCATCCAGAATAAATTCTGATATCTGGGAATTGGTAAGAGGAAAATCAACTTCGTTCAACATATACAAAATGATCAATTTATATAACGTAAAAGATTTGGCCAAGGTTAACACTCCTTTCCCTGCCAGATGTCATGTGTTTTTAAGTAAGACTGGAACTGATTCAGAACTTGCCTTTTGTTACAGGTCCATAAAGGGGCGATCAAAAGATTTTTTGGTCCGTCTCCGGTTAATCGGTGGATAACGATGTCCGGTCTTAAGTGGCTGATACACATCCCGAGAAGCTGGTAGTATTCTTCCGGTGTGGGAATGTAGAATGGAGAGGCCAGGTAGATGTCGGCCAGATCGGTATCTTTTAATACATGTAAAAGCTGCAGTTTGATGCCCTGAATATCCTGATGGTTCAGGTATTCTATGGTCTTGAGTATATCCTGTTCGGTTTCATTTGGAAGACACAGGATTGTATGGACAATAACATCGATTCCACGCTTTCGAAGCTCGGATACTGCATTTTCAAATACCGGAAGCTCATAACCTCTGCGGATATATCGGGCGCTTTCTTCATGAATAGTCTGAAGACCAAGTTCAACCCAGACTGGTTTGATCCGGTTTAAATTTTCCAGGAGATCCAGAATCTTTTCGCTTAGACAATCCGGTCTGGTAGCTATGGAAAGAATCCGGATATCAGGATGTGTAATTGCTTCCATATATAATGTTTCCAGATATTCTAAAGAAGCATAAGTGTTGGTATATGCCTGAAAATAAGCAATGTAAGATGATCCGGTATATTTTTTTGCAGACTGCTGCTTCCCGGCTTCAATCTGCTCTGTGACAGACAGAGTACGACTGGCGGCAAAATCGCCGGAACCTCCACGGCTGCAGAAAATGCAACCGTGGGTTCCGAGGGTACCATCCCTGTTTGGACATGTCATGCCGCCGTCGAGAGATATCTTATAGAGCTTTTCACCATAAGTCTTTTTCAGATAATAATCCAGAGAATAGTATCTTTTTTCTCCCCAGTGTGCGGTCATATCAGATCAGTTCCTTTACAGCACGGCTTACAACATCTGCAACACGTGGGTCAAATGCTTCAGGAAGAATATTATTTTCATTCAGCTCTTCATCAGGAACAAGACCTGCGATTGCTTTTGCAGTAGCCAGTTTCATATCTTCGGTGATGGCAGTAGCACGTCCCTCGAGAGCACCTTTGAAGATACCAGGGAAAGCAACCACGTTATTTACCTGGTTCGGGAAGTCGGAACGGCCGGTTCCTACTACTTTAGCGCCCGCAGCTTTTGCAATATCCGGCATGATTTCAGGTACCGGATTGGCCATGGCAAATAAGATGGCATCTTTGTTCATAGAAGCAACCATTTCCGGTGTAACAATATTCGGAGCCGATACGCCGACAAAAATATCAGCGCCTTTTAATGCATCGGCGAGTTTACCGGTTTTCTGTTCCAGGTTGGTTACTTCAACCATCTTCTCCTGCATCCAGTTGAGGTCTTTGGAATCTTTTCCGAGAATTCCATTTATGTCGCACATGGTGACATGTTTAAAGCCGTAGGTCAGGAGCAGTTTGGTAATGGCAACTCCGGCAGAACCGGCACCATTTACGACAACTTTGGAAGATTCCTTATCTTTTCCGGTTACTTTCATAGCATTAATGATTCCGGCAAGAACTACGATAGCAGTTCCGTGCTGGTCATCATGAAATACAGGAATATCCAGCAGTTCTTTCAGTCGTTCTTCGATTTCAAAGCATCTTGGAGCACTGATGTCTTCCAGATTGATTCCTCCGAAAGCAGGGGCGATATTTACAACTGTTTTGATGATCTCTTCAGTATCCTGTGTGTCAAGACAGATCGGTACAGCGTTGACACCACCGAATTCTTTAAAAAGAACAGCCTTTCCTTCCATAACGGGCATTGCCGCAAGAGCACCGATATTACCAAGACCGAGTACGGCACTTCCGTCAGAAACAACAGCTACAGTATTGGATTTCATAGTATAAGTATAGGCAGCCTCGGGATCTTTTGCGATTACCTTACAAGGTTCTGCAACACCAGGGGTATAGGCAATTGCAAGATCTTCACGTGAATTTACGTGGGATTTTGCACAAGTTTCAATCTTTCCATGCCATTCTTCGTGCATTTTCAGGGCTTTTTCACTATTCGTCATTTTATGGATACCACCTTTTCATAAGTTTGTTTAATCATATCATTCATAGAAGTTCAAGTCAATATACGCACAAAAGAGGAATTGGGTAGAATAGATATACCGTTATGAAAAAGAACTTTAAAAAAGAACAAAGATGTAGTATAATATCTCCATGTTTCAAATAGTATCGTCATTTCTGACGTGATTTTCCAGTAAAGTAAGAGATGCTACTTAATAAATGAAGAAACTAGAATGAAAGCAGTTTGATGTGAAAGGACTAATATGATGAGAGAAAAATATGAATCTCTTCCGCTGGCGACGTTAAAAGATCTCGCTAAAGCAAGAGGATTAAAGGGAATTTCCACCATGAAAAAGGCAGAACTGATAGAGCGTATGCTGGAAGAAGATGAAAAAGAAAAGAAATCGGCACGAGAAACCGTGAAAGAATTATCTGCTAATACAGGAGATAAAGAAGTACATGATATAGATAAGCTGGACAGTGGAATTACGGCACATGGGATTCTTGAAGTTATGCAGGATGGTTATGGATTTATCCGAAGTGCTAATTATCTGCCGGGGGAAAACGATGTCTATGTATCTCCGTCTCAGATCCGAAGATTTAATCTGAAAACAGGAGATATACTGGAAGGAAATACAAGAATCAAAACACAGCAGGAAAAATTCAGTGCACTTTTATATCTTTCAAAGATCAATGAGATGGATCCTATGAAGGCTATGCACAGAAAAAATTTTGAAGATATGACACCAATCTTTCCGAATGAAAGACTGAGTCTGGAATGTGGAAAGACAAGTACTGCAATGCGCATTATGGATTTAATGTCTCCGATCGGAAAAGGACAGAGAGGTATGATCGTCTCACCACCGAAAGCAGGAAAGACAACCTTATTAAAGCAGGTTGCATTATCCGTACAAAAGAATAATCCGGAAGTACATCTTTTGATTCTTCTGATCGATGAGCGTCCGGAAGAAGTAACGGATATCCGTGAATCAATAGAGGGACCGAATGTAGAAGTAATCTATTCTACGTTTGATGAGCTTCCTGAGCACCATAAGCGTGTATCAGAGATGGTGATCGAACGGGCCAAACGACTGGTAGAGCACAAAAAAGATGTCATGATCCTGATTGACAGTATTACAAGACTGGCAAGAGCTTATAACCTTACAGTACCTCCGTCAGGAAGAACATTATCCGGAGGACTTGATCCTGCAGCACTTCACATGCCGAAGCGTTTCTTTGGTGCGGCGAGAAATATGAGAGAAGGCGGAAGTCTTACAATACTGGCAACGGCACTTGTGGATACGGGAAGCAAGATGGACGATGTTGTATATGAAGAATTTAAAGGAACCGGTAATATGGAACTGGTATTGGACCGCAAGCTTTCCGAAAAAAGAATGTTTCCTGCTATTGATATCTTAAAATCAGGAACAAGAAGAGAAGATCTTCTGCTTTCAAAAGAGGAACAGGAAGCTGTTGAAAGTATGAGAAGAGCACTGAACGGACTGCGTCCGGAAGAGGCGGTAGATAACATACTGAATATGTTCTCAAGAACGCGGAATAATGAAGAATTAATACAAATGGTAAAAAAGACAAAATTTATCTAGACAAAACTTGATTCTTGTGTTACAATGAACGAGCTGTGTAAATAAAAGAAATTTACTGCACATTAAGTGCGTGTCAAAAAATAAAGAAGAGGTGAAAATCATGAAAGAAGGAATACATCCAAATTATTATCAGGCAACTGTAACTTGTAACTGTGGAAATACATTCGTAACAGGATCTACAAGTGAAGAAATCCACGTAGAAATCTGTTCTAAATGTCATCCATTCTATACAGGACAGCAGAAAGCAACTCAGGCTCGTGGCCGTGTTGATAAGTTCAATAAGAAATACGGAATGGACAAATAAGATTACAAGTATTGGGTTGAGGTTTTTGAATCTCAACCCTTTTTTCATTACAATAGATCTTCGGGCAAGAGATAGTCTTTGTTCCAGAAGATGTGGTATAAGGAGAATATATGAAATCATCAAATATCGGCGGACAGGCAGTTTTAGAGGGAATCATGATGAAGAATCAGGATCGTTATGCTGTGGCTGTCAGAAAACCGGACGGAGAGATCTTTGTTCAGACAGAGACGTTTCACAGTATTACCGGCAATTGGAAAAAACTGACTACGATTCCTTTTGTCCGGGGGGTTTTTAATTTTATTGATTCCATGGTACTTGGAATCAAGACGCTGACTTTTTCGGCGAGTTTTTACGAAGAGGAAGAAGAAAAAGAGCTTTCCGGAAAAGATCTGAAAAAGAAAGAAAAGCAAGAGAACCTGATGATGGCAGGAACGGTTGCCTTTTCCATTGTTGCAGCAGTTGCAATCTTTATGATATTGCCGTATTTTCTGTCGACACTTATGAAACCGGTTATTCCGTCGTATCATCTTAGAACCGTGATAGAAGGTGTTGTCCGGATTGGAATTTTTATTGTGTATATTTTGCTGATTTCCAGAATGGAGGATATTCAGAGAACATTTATGTACCACGGTGCGGAGCATAAGTGTATCAACTGTATTGAACATGGGCTGCCGCTTACGGTGGAGAATGTAAGGAAAAGTTCGAGACAGCATAAAAGATGTGGGACAAGTTTTCTGTTTTTTGTGCTGGCGATCAGTATTATTTTACTGTTGCTGATTCGGGTGGAATCTCCTTTGATGCGGGTGGTTGTCCGTATTGCACTGCTTCCGGTGATCGCCGGAATCTCTTATGAGGTGTTGAAACTGGCGGGGAACAGTGAAAATGCCCTGGTCAATCTGTTAAGTAAGCCGGGAATGGCAATTCAGATGATGACAACCAGTGAACCGGATGATGATATGATAGAAGTAGCGATACAGGCAGTAGAAGCTGTATTTGACTGGAGGGCGTATGAACGGGAAAATTTTCACACTTCGTAATCTCTACCAGAGTGGAACAGAAAAACTTGAAAAGGCAGGGATACGGGAAGCAAAACTGGATGCCTGGTATCTGCTTGAGTATAAGACCGGAATCAGCAGAGCAGTATTTTTGGCAGACCCGGACAGAGAAGTAGAAGAAGAAAAAGCAGAAAGCTATCAGAAAGATATCTGCACAAGAGCAAGAAGAATTCCACTTCAGCATATTACCGGTGAACAGGAATTCATGGGATTAAATTTTAAAGTGAATGAAAATGTGCTGGTTCCAAGACAGGATACAGAGATTCTGGTAGAAGAGGCTTTAAAACGGATCAGACCAGATATGCAGATCCTGGACATGTGTACCGGTTCGGGATGTATTCTGGAAAGTATTTTGAAATTCGGCGAAAAAAAACAGATGCATCTGAAAGGAACCGGCTGCGATATTTCGGAAGAGGCATTGAAAGTTGCACGAGAAAACAACAGCCGTCTGGGAACAGATGCAAGATTTATAAAAAGTGATCTGTTTGAATCTGTCACCGGAAAATACGATATGATCGTGTCTAATCCGCCTTATATCAGGACAGAAGAAATCAATCGTCTGGATGAGGAAGTAAAACTTCATGATCCATGGATTGCGCTGGATGGAAAAGAGGACGGACTTTATTTTTATCGCCTGATCGTAAAAGACAGTATAAGATATCTGAACAAGGGAGGATATATCCTGTTCGAGATTGGCTTTGATCAGGGAAAAGATGTATCAGAACTTTTGAAAAATGAAGGATATGAGGAAATCGAGATAAAAAAGGATTTAGCGGGACTTGACCGCGTAGTTATGGGAAGGTACAATAAAGAGTAATGTTAAGGAGGAAATACCATGTTTGATAAATTAGAAGATCTGCGCATCCGTCTGGATGAGATATTAAATGAACTTCAGGAACCGGATGTGGCAAATGACCAGAACCGCTTCCGCAAACTTATGAAAGAGCAGAATGATCTGACTCCGATTGTAGAGGCGTATAATGAATACAAAGAATGCAAGCAGGCAATTGAGGACAGCCTTGAGATGTTAGAGGAAGAGTCCGATGAAGAGATGCGTGAACTTGCAAAAGAAGAGTTGAATGATAACAAGAAACGTGTAGAAGAACTGGAACAGGAACTGAAGATCCTTCTTCTTCCAAAGGACCCTAACGATGAAAAGAACGTTATCGTTGAGATCCGTGCCGGTGCAGGCGGAGATGAGGCTGCACTTTTTGCGGCAGAGATCTACCGTATGTATATGCATTATGCAGAAAGCCAGAGATGGAAAGTCGAACTGGTAGAATGTGAAGAGATCGGTATCGGCGGAATGAAAAATGTAACATTCATGATCGATGGTAAAGGTGCTTATTCCAAGATGAAATACGAATCCGGGGTACACCGTGTACAGCGTGTACCGGAGACCGAATCCGGTGGACGTATCCATACCTCTACGATCACAGTAGCGGTGATGCCGGAGGCAGAAGATGTAGATATCCAGATTGATGAGAAAGATATCCGTATCGATGTTATGCGTGCATCTGGTAACGGTGGACAGTGTGTCAATACCACGGACTCTGCTGTACGACTGACACATTATCCGACAGGAATTGTAATCTACAGCCAGACAGAGAAATCTCAGTTACAGAATAAAGACAAAGCGTTCGCTCTTTTACGCGCGAAGTTATATGATCTGGAATGCCAGAAACGTCATGATGCAGAAGCAGAGGCAAGAAAGAGCCAGATCGGTACCGGAGACAGATCGGAAAAGATCCGTACTTACAACTTCCCACAGGGACGTGTGACAGATCACCGTATCGGACTTACATTATACAAACTGGATAAGATCATGAACGGTGATATTCAGGAGATCATTGATGCTTGTATCGCGGCTGATCAGGCAGCAAAACTTGCAAATATGAATGAAGAAATGTAAGAAGCCGGAATATAAGATTTTAGAAAGAATCCGGAAAATTAAAGAAGGTAAATACAGAATATGGGAGCAACACAGTTTAAACGTGCAGAATTAGAGGATCAGGAGATTATCTCACATTACTTTGAACATCATACCAGCAGAAGCTGTGAGAGAACATTTGCCAATGTGTATCTCTGGTCCAGACAGTATCCGGTAAAATGGGCGATCATCAAGAATGCACTGGTATTCAAAAGTGAGGATGAGAATCACGTATCCTTTGCCTACCCGGCCGGAGCACCGGAAGATGTGAAGAATGCACTGGAAGAGATGATGGAATATTCCAAAGCGAAGGGCAGGCCATTCCTGATGTACAATGTGACACCGGAATATTTTGCCCAGTTAGAGGAGTGGTATCCGGGAAGATTCCAGATTAAATACGACAGAGATTCTGCAGATTACGTCTATGAATCTGAGAAACTGGCAACACTTTCGGGAAAGAAACTTCACGGAAAGCGGAATCATATCAACAAATTCAAAAGCCTGTTCGAAGACCGCTGGTCTTATGAAAGTATGACAAAAGATAATCTGGAAGAATGTTTCCAGATGGCACTTAAGTGGAGGGCAGAGAATGACTGTGAAGATGATGATGAAAAAAGGGGAGAGATGTGCGTAGCACTGAATTCCCTGAGACTGTTTGAAGAACTTCATCTGACGGGAGGAGTCTTAAGGATCGATGGTAAAGTTGTTGCATTTACGATCGGAGAGCCGATATGCGAAGACACTTATGTCGTGCATATTGAAAAAGCATATGCCGATGTACAGGGCGCATATACGATGATCAATCAGCAGTTTGTAGAGCATGAATGCATGAACTATAAATATGTAAACCGGGAAGATGATACCGGAGCAGAAGGCCTTAGAAAGGCAAAGCTTTCTTACCGTCCAGCTTTTATGGTAGAAAAGGGTGATGTGACAGAGAAAGCGCAGGGCTAAGACTTACAAATGAAAGACTTGTAGTGAGAAAGGAGCAACAAAATGATAGCGGATAAGATGAAAAATATGGTAGCCAACAGTTCGGCTATCCGTGCAATGTTTGAGGAAGGTAACCGTCTGGCAGGAATTTACGGAGCTGAGAATGTATTTGATTTCAGTCTGGGCAATCCGAACGTGCCGGCACCGGAGGCCGTGAAGAATGCGATCATTGAGATTGTAAGTGAGGAAGATCCAATCGTACTTCACGGATATACCAACAGCAACTGCGGATATGCAGATGTAAGAGAGGCAGTAGCTGATTCTTTAAATAAGCGCTTTGATACGCATTTTGAAGGCAAAAATATTGTCATGACGGTTGGTGCAGCCGGTGGATTAAATGTTATCTTGAAAGCGCTGATCAATCCGGGAGATGAAGTGATCGCATTTGCACCATATTTTGGAGAATATCGTTCTTATACGAACAACTACGATGGTGTACTGGTAGAAATCTCACCGAATACCGTTGACTTCCAGCCAAAACTGGATGAATTTGAACAAAAGATCACACCAAAGACAAAAGCCGTTATCGTCAATAATCCGAACAACCCGACTGGTGTTGTATATTCCGAAGAGACGATCAAAAAGCTCGCCGCTATCATGGAGGCAAAGCAGAAAGAATTCGGAACAGACATCGTTCTGATCTCCGACGAGCCTTATCGTGAGCTGGCTTATGACGGAGTAGAAGTTCCGTATCTCACAAAATATTATGACAATACCGTAGTGGGATACTCCTACAGCAAATCATTGTCACTTCCGGGAGAACGTATCGGATACTTGGTTATTCCGGATGAATTAAAAGACAGTGAAGAAGTATTTTCCGCAGCCAATGTCGCAACACGTATCCTCGGATTTGTTAATGCACCGACACTGCAGCAGAAGGTAGTAGAAAAATGCCTGAATGAAAAGACAGACCTTTCTTTCTATGATCGCAACAGAGAAGATCTGTATAACGGACTGAAAGAGTGCGGATTTGAGTGCATTAAGCCACAGGGAGCATTTTATTTGTTTGTGAAATCACCGGTTCCGAATGAGAAGGAATTCTGTGAGGCTGCAAAGAAATATAATATTCTGATCGTGCCGGGAAGTTCGTTTGCATGCCCTGGATATGTAAGACTTGCGTACTGCGTATCACATGAGACAATCGTGAATTCCCTTCCAAAATTCAAAGAACTGGCGAAAGAATATTTCTAGGAGAGCAGCATGAAAGCATTTGAAAAGAACATTCGAAAAGTAGAACCGTATGTGCCGGGCGAGCAGCCACAGCGCAAAGTAATCAAGTTGAATACCAATGAAAACCCATACGCACCTGCACCGGGCGTGACAAAGGCGTTGGAGGAGATGAATACAGACCGTCTGCGTCTGTATCCGGATCCGACGGCGGCACCACTCGTAAATGCGCTGGCTGATTTTTATCATGTGAATCCGGATCAGGTATTCGTAGGAGTAGGATCGGATGATGTGTTATCCATGTGTTTCCTGACATTTTTTAACTCAGAGAAACCAATCTTTTTTCCGGATATCACCTATTCTTTCTATAAGGTATGGGCAGATCTGTACCGCATTCCGTATGAATGCCAGAAGCTTGACGAGAACTTTAAGATTGTAAAAGAAGATTATTACAAAGAAAATGGTGGTGTGATCTTCCCAAATCCGAATGCACCGACAGGACTTTATGAAGATCTGGTTGATGTAGAAGATATTATCGCACACAATCAGGATGTAATTGTGATCGTGGATGAAGCTTACGTTGATTTCGCAGGACGTTCTGCAATAGAACTGATCGATAAATATGAAAATCTGATCATCGTTCAGACGTTTTCAAAAGCAAGATCAATGGCAGGAATGCGTATTGGTTACGCGATCAGTAATCCGACACTGATCAAGTACCTGAATGATGCAAAGTATTCTTTCAACTCTTACACCATGAATCAGACATCACTGGTATGCGGTGTGGAAGCGGTGAAAGATAAGGCATATTTTGAAGAATGTGTGAATAAGATTATCGAGACACGGGAATGGGCGAAAGAAGAGTTAAAGAATCTAGGATTCCACTGTCTGGATTCCAAATCGAACTTCATCTTTGCCATGCATCCGGATTATGATGCAAAAGAATTATTTGAAGCACTGAAAGAGAATGACATCTATGTGCGTTTCTGGGGCAGTGAAAGAATTGAACAGTATATGCGTATCACTGTGGGAACCAGAGAAGAGATGGAAGCAATGTTTGCATTTCTGAAAAAATATATGAATAAATAAGAGGAGTTTCTTATGACCAATACGTTAATACATGGGATTATTGATGCGTTAAGCGGAAGTGTGAGTAAAGAAGTGATCGTATTTCTGATCTCGATGATCCCGATCCTTGAACTTCGCGGGGCGCTGCTTGTTGCAGGACCGATCCTTGGAGTAAAGGTATCGACTGCGATTCCACTTTGCATTATCGGAAATATCATTCCGGTTCCATTTATTTTGCTTCTGATCACACCGGTATTTAACTGGATGAAGGGAACGAAAACATTCAAGCCGCTGGTGGATAAACTGGAATCCAAGGCGATGCGGCAGAAGGACCAGATTGAAAAATATGAATTCTGGGGACTGGTGTTATTCGTGGGAATCCCTCTTCCGGGAACCGGTGCATGGACAGGGTCTCTGATTGCAGCACTTCTGGGAATGAAATTTAAGAAAGCATTTCCGGCTGTTATCATTGGAATTTGTATGGCAACTGTAATTATGTGGTTTATATCGTATGTACTTCTTGGAGGGGTACATCTGTTAGGATAAAGATAAGGGAAAAGATATGTCTATGAAAGTAAATAAAGTTCTGCCATCACCGGCAGAACTGAAAGAAGAATATCCGCTGTCAGAGAAACTGATTCAGTTAAAGAAAGAACGAGACGCAGAAATACGTGATATTTTTACCGGAAAATCCGATAAATTCGCAGTGATCATCGGACCTTGTTCGGCAGATAATGAAGATTCTGTATGTGAATATGTATGCCGTCTGGCGAAGGTAAATGAAAAGGTAAAAGACCGCCTGGTATTGATTCCGAGAATCTATACCAATAAGCCAAGGACGACCGGTGAAGGATATAAGGGAATGCTTCATCAGCCAGATCCGGATAAAGCTCCGGATCTGTATGCTGGAATTATGGCAATCCGTAAGATGCATATTCGTGCAATGAAAGAAAGCGGACTGACAGCAGCGGATGAAATGTTATATCCGGAAAACAGAAGTTATCTGGATGATATCCTTTCCTATGAGGCAGTGGGTGCAAGATCGGTGGAGAATCAGCAGCACCGGCTGACGGCAAGTGGTATGGATATTCCGGTTGGAATGAAAAATCCGACCAGTGGAGATCTTTCTGTAATGCTCAACTCGATCGTAGCAGCACAGATGGGACACCGGTTCATTTACAGAACGATGGATGTAACGACGTCTGGTAATCCACTTGCACACACGATCCTTCGTGGCGGAGTTGACAAGTACGGACAGTGCATACCAAATTACCATTATGAAGAATGTGTAAGACTCTGGGAATTATATCAGAAAAAAGATCTTAAGAATCCGGCAGCAGTGATTGATGTGAATCATTCGAATTCAAACAAGAAATATAAAGAACAGATTCGTATTGTAAGTGAGGTACTGCATTCGCGCAGATATAACCCGGATCTTAAGAAGATGATTAAAGGAGTTATGGTAGAAAGTTACCTGGAAGAAGGCAGACAGGATATATCGGCTGATATGATCTATGGAAAATCGATCACAGATCCATGTATTGGATGGGAAGATACAGAAAAGCTGATCTATAAAATTGCTGAAGAATGTTAAAATAAAAACAGAAGAATTATCTACAGAACCTGCCAGTGGCAAGTTCTGTAGACAATAAATGAAGAAAGTCACATGAAAAGTTTTGGCGGAAACTTCTCATGTGACTTTCTTACAAAACGCTATCAAGAGAGGGTTCGTGGGAGGGGTAGTACCATCCAAACACGAACAATTTGCGAAATCGTCGTTTCACATAATAAAATAATACATCAGGTAACTGTATTATTTGTTATTATTTTATCAATCATTTTCGGATTCGTAAATAGGCAAAATGACAAAAAAATAACGGAATTTTTGTAAGAATTGGCAAATATGCACTTTAGGAGCCTGTGTCTTTAAAAATGTAAAATTCTATGATAAAATGAAATATGAAACAAGTGTAAGATTTAGGATAAGGAGATTTTAGGATGGAAAAGATATATGACGTAACAGCACTTGGAGAAATGCTGATCGACTTTGCAGTGAATGGGGAAAGTGAGCAGGGAAATCAGTTGTTTGAAGCCTGCCCGGGTGGTGCGCCGTGTAATGTGCTTGCAATGTTGAACAAACTTGGAAGAAAAACCGCATTCATTGGAAAAGTTGGGGATGACCAGTTTGGTAAACTGTTAAGAGATACGATTACAAATATCGGAATAGAAGCAAAAGGACTTGTGATGGATCAGGATATCCACACGACACTGGCTTTTGTACATACTTTTCCGGATGGTGACAGAGAATTTTCTTTTTACCGCAAACCGGGAGCTGATATGATGCTGAAGGAAGAGGAAGTAGATTATGATCTGATCCGCCAGTCAAAGGTATTTCACTTTGGAACACTTTCTATGACAGATGAGCCGGTGAAGAGTGCAACAAAGAAGGCACTTGCAGTCGCTAAAGAAGCAGGCTGCATGATCACATTTGATCCGAACTTACGTCCGCCGCTGTGGAAGACTCTGGATGAAGCGAAAGCACAGATGGAATATGGCTTCGAAAATTGTGACGTACTGAAGATCTCTGACAATGAGATCCAGTTTGTATCAGGAAAAGAAGATTATGATGAAGGAATTAAGTATCTTCAGGAAAAGTATCAGATTCCTCTTATCTTCCTGACGATGGGAAAAGAAGGAAGCAGAGCCTACTATAAAAACTTTCGTGTAGAGCAGCCGGGATTTACGGTGAAAGCAATTGAGACCACAGGAGCAGGAGATACATTCTGCGGATGTTCGATCAACGGTGTATTAAAGTACGGTCTGGATAATCTGGATGAGGCAAAATTAAAAGAGATTCTGACATATGCGAATGCAGGTGCAGCACTGATCACAATGAAAAAAGGTGCGATCCGTTCGATGCCGGAACCGGAAAATATCAAAGAACTGATCGGGAAATAGGTAATTATGGGAGTACGCAGAATGCTGGCCGTATGGGCAGCGAAGATAAGTGAAAAAGCAAGTGTACATATCTTTCACCGCCAGGGCGTGACCTGGGCGGGAAAGATTGCACTGAAGATTGATCCAAGCATCCTGCATGATCTTGCGGGACAAGTCAGAAAAGACATTTTTATTGTATGTGGAACCAATGGAAAGACGACAACCAACAATATGCTCTGTGCAGCAATCGAGAAGGAAGGTTATAAAGTAATCTGTAACCATACCGGTTCCAACATGTTGAATGGTGTTGTGGCAGCCTTTGTATTAGGTGCGGGTTTAAGTGGTAATCTGGATGCGGATTATGCATGTATCGAGATTGATGAAGCTTCGACAAGAAGGGTATTTCCACACTTTAAGCCGGATTATATGGTACTGACGAATCTGTTCCGTGACCAGCTTGACCGTTACGGTGAGATCGACATTACAATGAATATCTTAAAAGAAGTGATGCAGAGTGCACCAAAGATGAAGGTGATCGTGAACGGGGATGATGCATTGTCTGCTTACCTTGCAATGGAAAGCGGTAATCCGTATGTAACTTACGGAATCAGTGAAAAGGTAGTGGATGATAAGGATTCCCATGAGATCAGAGAGGGACGTTTCTGTAAGAAATGCGGAGCACCGTTAAAATATAATTTCTATCACTACAGCCAGCTTGGCGATTATGCATGTACAGGCTGTGATTTTAAGCGTCCGGCAATTGAATATGATGCATCGGATGTGGCAGTCAGCGACCATCTTGCATTTACGGTAGATGGCAGACGCCTGGAGGCCAATTATAAAGGCTTCTATAATGTATATAATATTCTGGCAGCCTACGCGGCTGGAAGAACCGGAGGGCTTGAGCTGGAGCATTTTCAGGATATGCTTACAGATTTCAACCCGGAAAACGGACGTATGGAGCAGTTTGAGGTAAAAGGCACAAAGATCGTGCTGAATCTTGCGAAGAATCCGGCAGGATTCAATCAGAATATCTCAGCGGTTATGCAGGATGATTCCATGAAGGATGTGATCATTGTGATCAATGACAATGCACAGGATGGAACGGATGTTTCGTGGCTTTGGGATGTGGACTTTGACAGATTTAAGGGTGCTAATGTGAATTCGATTACAGTAAGCGGTATCCGTTGTCAGGATATGAGACTTCGTATGAAATATGTGGACATCCCATCTATGCTGGAAGCAGATGTTGAAAAGGCAATCCGGGAAAGGGTTGAAGATGGCTGTGGCAATCTGTATGTACTGGTGAATTATACGGCTCTGTTCAGTACCAGAAATGTATTGAAAAAGATGGAGGAAGAAAGATAATGGATACAAAAGATATGAAAATTACGATAGGGCATCTGTATCCAGATCTTTTGAATCTGTACGGCGACAGAGGGAATATCGCATGTCTGATGAAACGATGTATCTGGCGTGGAATTGAAGCAGAGACGATAGAGTTTAATACAGGGGATCAGATTGATTTTTCAAAATTGGATATTGTACTGTTAGGCGGAGGTTCAGACCGTGAACAGGCAATCGTATGTAAAAGTCTTCTTGAGATTCAAAGTGAATTCAAGGATTATGTGGAAGACGGAGGAGTTGTTATTGCAGTATGCGGAGGATATCAGCTTCTTGGAAAATATTATAAGACAGATGCCGGAATGATCGAGGGACTGAATCTGGTTGACATTTATACGGAACAGGAAGAGGGACGTCTCATAGATAATATTGTACTGGACAGTGATCTTGTAGATATGCCGGTGGTTGGATTTGAAAATCATGGGGGAAGAACATACCTCAATGGAAATAAACCATTTGGAAAAGTATTATACGGAGCGGGAAATGATGGGAAAAGCGGCTATGAAGGCGTAGTTTACAAAAATGTAATCGGTACTTATCTGCATGGTCCGTTGCTTCCAAAGAATCCACAGGTGAGTGACTATCTGATCCAGAAAGCGCTCGAAAGAAAGTACGGGGAAGTTCAGTTAATGCCTCTGGATGACAGTCAGGAAAAAGAAGCAAATGATTATATTTATCACCGCTTTGTGAAATAATGCAGGATTAAAGAGCTGATTTGCTGCGTGTGGATTCATCCCGCTGTTCCAGGTATTGAAGAAAGTTTAACAATTCTTTTTTAGAAGAATTAGATAAGCGGTGAAAATGGGTGAGAAGATAGTGCTCTGATTTTTGAGCCGTTGATTTATTGGAAAGTGTGATTTCACTGATATCATCGTCCAGCAGATAATCAACTGAAACATGAAAAAGCTCAGCAAGAATCGTCAGTTTTTCGTGAGAAGGCTGACGATTCTTTGTTTCATACCCGGCAATGGTAGAACGTGCAACATTGAGATGTTTTGCAACATATTTCTGGGTATAATGATTTTCTTCACGTAATTTTTTTAGTTTTTCAGAAAATGGCATGTCGGATACCTCCTAAATTGATTGGTATATTTTACCAAGTGTTGCACTTCGGAACACGGAAAGTGTCGATTCTCAACGAAATGTGTCGCAGATGTGCCGAAATGGAACAAAAAGAGGCGAAAGTGTATAAGTGGAGAACAAACAGATTGAAGTGAATATTAAGAGAAGGAAGCAGATAAAGTGAGAGTAGAACGTTTTAAAATGGAAAGAGAAGGACTGGTAACGGAAGGACAGGAAGTTGAGATCAGTGAAAGAAGTGCTGTGACAGGTCAGTACACTTATCTTGTAGAGCCATCCATTGCGATGTCAGGAATTTATCGTACAAGACAGAGAATAAAGTCAAGAAAGGGAAAAATACAGAAAATCGAACAGACAGACAGAGGATTTTATTTGTTAGTAGAGATTGATGAGTAATGAAAGAAGAAACAAACGATTACCCCGTCGTTGACATGAAAGTAAAAACCACATATAATTTAATATGATGGTAATACTAAAAAATAGAATTATTAAAGAAAGGAAATGGATAGATGATAGCAAACAATGATGAGGCAAAAAGAAGTAAGATATGGACAGTCGTTACGGCTGTTACATCTGTCCTGATCGTAATTATAGCAATCTTTCTTTTAATGAAGATGTTTACAGGAAACCCACTGGAGGGATCATGGACAGATGAAGACGGTAATATAGATCTTAAGATCGGTCGGAACGGACAGATGACAGTTATACTTCCGGCATCCGGGGATGGAGAAGAAACGCAAGTTCCGATGACATATACGCTCAGTAAGGAATCCAAGACGATATCCATTCAGGAGGATGATAATAAGATTCAGGAAATTGCAGAAAAATCAAATGGTCAGTATACAGAAGAGACGTTAAAGAATGCAGTGCAGTCGATAGGAACGACATTTGAATACAGTATTGATGGCGGAACAATGACATTGACAGAACGTGAATATGGTGAGCAGATGATGTTCAATAAAAAATAGATGAGGGCCCCTCTATGCAGTGTATAGAGGGGTGTTTGTTATACATACCAAAGTATGCTAGAGAAGTTGCCAGTGGCAAGTTCTCTGCATGGATATGGAAAAAGGAGGAAAATAAATGGATAACTACAGGAATAAAACCAGAAAAGTACAAATTGGGGATGTATGCATCGGTGGTGGAGAAAAAATTGCGATCCAGTCTATGACAAATACAAAGACGGAAGATGTAGAAGCATGTGTGGCACAGATTTTAAGACTTGAAAAAGCAGGATGTGATATCATTCGTGTGGCAGTGCCAACGATGGAAGCGGCAGAAAGTATCAGCAAGATTAAAAAGCAGATCCATATTCCACTGGTGGCGGATATACATTTTGATTATCGCCTGGCAATTGCAGCAATCGAAAACGGAGCGGATAAGATCCGTATCAATCCGGGAAATATCGGAGATGAAAAAAGAGTCAGAGCAGTGGTAGAAAAAGCAAAAGAATATCATATACCGATACGTGTCGGAGTGAACAGTGGATCGCTTGAAAAACATCTGGTAGAGAAATACCATGGAGTGACAGCAGAAGGACTGGTAGAAAGTGCACTGGATAAAGTGCATCTGATCGAAAATATGGGATATGATAATCTTGTAGTAAGTATCAAATCTTCAGATGTGATGATGTGTGTAAAAGCGCATGAATTGCTTGCACCGCAATGTCCATACCCGCTGCATGTCGGTATTACAGAGTCAGGAACATTACTTGCAGGAAATATAAAATCATCGATCGGACTCGGACTGATCTTAAGTCAGGGGATTGGAGATACGATTCGTGTATCTCTTACCGGAGACCCGGTAGAAGAGATCAAATCGGCCAAGCTGATCTTAAAGACACTGGGACTTAGAAAGGGTGGAATAGAAGTAGTATCCTGCCCGACCTGTGGAAGAACCAAGATTGATCTGATCGGACTCGCAAATCGGGTGCAGGATATGGTGGCGGATATTCCACTGGATATTAAAGTTGCTGTTATGGGATGTGTGGTAAACGGACCTGGAGAAGCAAAAGAAGCAGATATCGGAATTGCCGGAGGATGCGGAGAAGGTCTTTTGATCAAGAAAGGTGAAATTGTCAAAAAAGTAAAAGAAGAAGAATTATTGGAAACGTTAAGACAGGAGTTGTTACACTGGAATGAGTAAACCGTTTTTTGAGGTATTTCCGACATTAAAAGTAAAAGATGATATACAGATGATGTTTCAGGGTGTGGAAGTGACGAAAGTTTCTACCAATTCAACAAGGGATTTTATCCGTGTCAGCCTTTACAGCAGACATCTGATCCAGAAAAAACATATTTACGAAGTAGAACGCCTGCTAAAACAGCAGCTGTTTGCCAGAAGTCATATCCAGGTGTCGGTAAAAGAGCAGTATGATCTTTCAGAACAGTATACACCGGAAAATCTGATGAATGAATATTATGACAGCTTCCTGATGGAACTGGATCAAAGAAGCGTAGTAGAGCGGAATATGCTGCAGAATGCAAGTTATGAATTTGAAAACGGAAATATTCTCTGTCTGACACTGACTGATACCATTGTTGCACAGGGAAAAAAGGATTCGCTATCTACATATCTTTCAGATGTATTTGAAGAACGGTTTCACAGGCCTGTGGAGATCCGTGTTCTTTATGAAAAAGCAAAAGACAGCAAGCTGAAATACAACGAGGCGAAATTAGAGCAGGAAATCGAAGCAATCAGAGAACAGTCGCAGGCCGTAAAAGCAAAGAAAGCACAGGAACTGGAACAAAAAGAAGAGAAGAAAGACGAAAAGACCAAAGCAAAAAGCAACTCAGCAGGAGAAAGCGGGAACAATATCAAAAGTGGCGGAAGAAGTTCAGGTGGATTTAAGAAGGGCGGCTCATTCGGAAAAGGTGGATATTCCTTTGTACGTAAAGCTACCGATGATCCAAACCTTATTTACGGACGTGATTTTGACGATGAGACGATAGAACTTAAGAATGTTCTGGGAGAGATGGGAGAGATTACCATCCGCGGAAAAGTCATCAGCATGGAGACCAGAGAGATACGTAACGAGAAGACGATCATTATGTTTGCAGTTACGGATTTTACGGATTCTATTATGGTGAAAATGTTTGTGCGGAATGATCAGCTGGCAGATATCCTGGGGGATATTAAGAATGGTGCATTTCTGAAATTAAAAGGTGTGACAACGGTTGACCGTTTTGATTCGGAACTGAATATCCAGTCGGTAGTCGGAATCAAAAAGATCAGTGATTTTACAGAATCCAGAGTGGATACGGCACCGGAAAAGCGTGTGGAGCTTCACTGCCATACAAAGATGAGCGATATGGATGCGGTAACTGATGTAACAACATTGCTGAAACAGGCGCATGACTGGGGGCATCCGGCGATGGCGATTACAGATCACGGTGTCGTTCAGGCGTTTACAGATGCGAACCATTATATTGAGTCGCTGGATAAGGATGATCCGTTTAAAGTGATTTACGGTGTGGAAGGCTATCTGGTGGACGACCTGACTGATGTGGCAGTGAATGAAAAGGGGCAGCCACTGGATGATACTTATGTAGTATTTGACCTTGAGACGACAGGGTTCAGTCCAATTAAGGATAAGATTATTGAGATTGGTGCGGTGAAGGTAGAACATGGAGAGATTACTGATAAGTTCAGCACATTCGTTAATCCGAAAGTACCGATTCCATTTCAGATCACACAGCTTACCAGTATTACAGATCAGATGGTTATAGGAGCACCAGATATCGAGACAGTTCTTCCACAATTCCTGGAATTTATCGGTGATGCGGCACTGGTCGCACACAATGCATCCTTTGATGTAAGCTTTATTGAACAAAATTGCAGATATCAGGATATCCAGCCGGATTTCACATCGGTGGACACCGTGGCGATGGCGCGTATTCTTCTGCCGACACTTTCAAAGTACAAGCTGAATGTAGTAGCGAATGCACTGCATATTTCGCTGGAAAATCATCACAGGGCTGTTGATGATGCCGGGGCAACAGCAGAGATATTTGTGAAATTTATAGAAATGTTAAAAGACAGGGGGATTTATGACCTGGCAAAACTGAACCAGTTCGGCGAAAATAATGCGGATGCTGTCCGCAAGCTTCCATCATACCATGTGATCATTCTGGCGCTGAATGAAGTGGGACGCGTGAATCTGTATACGCTGATCTCAATGTCACATCTGAAATATTATGCGAGAAGACCGAGAATTCCAAAGAGTGAACTGTCGAAATACAGAGAAGGACTTCTGGTGGGAAGTGCCTGTGAGGCAGGAGAACTTTATCAGGCAATACTGAATGACAAATCAGAAGAACGCATTGCAAAGATCGCCAACTTTTATGATTATCTGGAGATTCAGCCGCTTGGAAACAACCAGTTTATGATTGAAAGCCAGAAGATCACGAAGGTACAGAATGAGGAAGACTTAAAAGAAATCAACAGGAAGATCGTCGCACTTGGTGAACGGTTCAATAAGCCGGTTGTCGGAACTTGTGATGTGCATTTCATGAATCCGGAAGATGAGGTATACAGAAGAATCATCATGGCAGGAAAGGGCTTTGGTGATGCGGACAATCAGCCGCCGCTGTATCTTAGGACCACGGATGAGATGCTGGAAGAATTCGAATATCTGGGGTCTGCAAAGGCAAGAGAGATTGTCATCGAGAATCCGGTGAAGATCGCGGAGATGGTCGAAAAGATCACGCCGGTGCGTCCGGACAAGTGTCCGCCGGTTATCCCGGATTCGGACAAGATGCTCCGTGATATCTGTTATAATAAAGCACATTCCATGTACGGAGAGAATCTTCCGGAGATTGTTACCGAGCGTCTGGAGCGAGAACTGAATTCAATCATATCCAATGGTTTTGCCGTTATGTATATTATTGCACAGAAACTGGTATGGAAATCAGTGGAAGACGGATATCTGGTAGGTTCACGTGGTTCCGTAGGATCTTCTTTTGTAGCGACCATGGCGGGGATCACAGAGGTTAACCCATTAAGTCCGCACTATTACTGTAAGAAATGTCATTACAGTGATTTTGATTCGGAAGAAGTCAGGAAATTTGCCGGAGGCTGCGGATGGGATATGCCGGACCGTGTATGTCCGGTATGTGGAGAGAAGCTTATAAAAGATGGATTTGATATTCCGTTCGAGACTTTCCTTGGATTCAAGGGAAATAAAGAGCCGGATATTGACCTAAACTTCTCGGGAGATTATCAGAGTAATGCGCATAAGTATACAGAGGTTATCTTTGGTGCGGGTCAGACATTCCGTGCCGGAACGGTAGGTACACTGGCGGACAAGACCGCATTCGGTTATGTAAAGAATTATTACGAAGAACATGGACAGGGTAAAAGAAAATGTGAGATTGACCGTATCGTACAGGGGTGTACGGGAATCCGCCGAAGTACCGGACAGCATCCGGGAGGAATCATTGTACTTCCGCTTGGCGAAGAGATCAACTCTTTTACACCGGTACAGCATCCGGCGAATGATATGACGACGGATATCGTCACCACACATTTCGATTACCATTCGATAGACCACAACCTGTTAAAGCTTGATATTCTCGGACATGATGATCCGACTATGATCAAGACACTGGAGGAATATATCAGTTCCCCGGCGATGGACAACGAATACAATGAGACGGATAACCGTTTTGATGCTACGAAGATTCCACTGGATGATCCGGGGGTAATTTCTTTGTTTCATGATACATCGGCACTTGGTATCAAGCCGGATGATATCGGCGGATGTCCGGTCGGATGCCTTGGAATCCCGGAATTTGGAACTGATTTCGTTATCCAGATGGTAGTGGATACAAAGCCGAATACAATTTCGGATCTGATCCGTATCTCCGGTCTGTCACATGGAACGGACGTGTGGCTGAATAATGCACAGGAACTGATCCGGAGCGGAAAGGCAACCATTTCCACGGCAATCTGTACCCGTGATGATATCATGACCTATCTGATCAACAAAGGGATGGACAGTGAGGAATCATTTACCATTATGGAGCGTGTCCGTAAGGGAACCGTTGCAAAAGGAAAATGTAAAGAATGGCCGGAGTTCAAAAAAGACATGGCAGAACACAATGTACCCGACTGGTATATCTGGTCCTGTGAACAGATCAAATACATGTTCCCGAAAGCGCATGCGGCAGCATACGTTATGATGGCATACCGTATCGCATACTGTAAGATCAACTATCCACTGGCATATTATGGGGCGTATTTTGGAATCCGTGCAGATGCATTTTCTTACGAGATCATGTGCCAGGGGAAGGAAAAGCTTCAGTACTATATTGATGATTACAACCGCCGTTCTGCGACACTCAGTAAAAAAGAACAGGATACGATGAAGGATATGAAGATTGTGCAGGAGATGTATGCAAGAGGATTCGAATTTGAGCCGCTTGATATCTACAAAGCACAGGCGACAAAGTTCCTGATCGTAAACGGCAAGCTGATGCCGCCACTTTCGAGTATCGACGGTATGGGAGAAAAAGCTGCCGAGGCAGTTGCAGAAGCATCTAAAGACGGAACTTATCTGTCACTGGATGACTTCAGACAGAGAACAAAAGCAAGTAAGACCGTTATTGACACGATGGTAGAGCTTGGGATCCTTGCAGATCTTCCGGCATCGAACCAGCTGTCATTGTTTGATTTTTAGAGTGCCAGATAGCAAAAAAGCAGGAGAAAGATAACAGATGGGAAGAATGAAACAGTCACAGATCACATACTGGTGTCACGAGATCATCCGCTCGCAGGCAGAAGAAGGCGGATATTATATCGATGCGACTATGGGAAAGGGGAATGATACCCTGTTCCTGTGTGAGCTTGCCGGAGAAAAAGGAAAGGTACTTGCATTTGATATTCAACAGGAAGCTCTGGATGTGACGAAAGAATTACTGAAAACGCATGGAAAAGAAATGCAGGCAGAATTAATTCTGGATGGTCATGAACATATGGACCGGTATGCCGGAAAAGAGAGTGCAGACGTGATCTGCTTTAATTTCGGATATCTTCCGGGAGGCAATCATAATCTTGCAACCACATACAGGACCAGTATTGAGGCAATCGGAAAAGGCCTTGGCATATTGAAACACGGTGGTATGATGAGCCTGTGCATTTACAGCGGCGGAGATACCGGGTTTGAAGAGAAAGAAAAAATCCTGGAATATGTGAAAGCACTTCCGGGAAAAGAGTATACCGTGATCGTCAATGAATACTATAACCGGAAGAACTGTCCGCCGATGCCGGTATTTATCTTCAAGGAATAAGTCGGATGATGACAGGAATCGGAAAAGAATAAATCAGAAATGAGGGTATGCGGATGAGAAGAAAAGACAGAGAAGTAACAGAGATGGAAGAAATCCAACAGATTTTTGATGAATGCAAGGTGTGCAGAATCGGGATCATGGATGAGAACGGGCCGTATATTGTGCCGGTGAACTATGGATACGTAAGGGAAGAAGGAAAAGTGATCCTTTATATCCATGGTGCAAGAGAAGGAAAAAAGATCGATCTGATCAGAAAAAATGCAAATGTCGGAGTTGAAATTGATTACAGACATGAACTGGTGGAAGGAGATACCGCATGTCAGTACAGTTATTACTATGCAAGTATCATCGGAAAAGGAGCTGCAAGTATTATCGATAATCCAAGAGAAAAGCTAAAGGCCCTGAATGTTATCATGAAGCACCAGACCGGCAGAACATTTGATGAATTCCAGAAAAATCCAAATCTTGAAAAAGTGGTAGCAATCATTCGTATAGACCTGAATGAGTATAGCTGCAAGAAACATATATAAAAAACCATGTTTCTGCCAAATTAATGCTTTAACTCGCGAAAGTATTGTGTTATACTATTACAAGGTGGCGTAAATGGAATGCCGCTTACACGAAAGGATGGAAAAGAAGTATGTCAGAAAAAGTAATTATGCTTGGAAACGAGGCGATTGCCAGAGGTGCATATGAGGCCGGAGTAAAGGTTTCGGCAGCATATCCAGGTACGCCTAGTACAGAGATCAGTGAGAACCTGGTCAAATATAAAGACAGTTTATACTGCGAGTGGTCACCGAATGAAAAAGTTGCGACAGAAGTAGCGATCGGTGCATCTGTAGCGGGGGTACGTGCGATGTCCTGTATGAAGCACGTTGGATTTAATGTGGCAGCAGACCCTACATATACAGTTTCTTATATGGGTGTAAACGGAGGACTTGTCATTGTTGTTGCGGATGATCCGGGACTTTACAGTTCTCAGAATGAGCAGGATACAAGAATGGTAGCACGTGCGGCACAGCTCCCTGTTATCGAGCCTTCAGACAGTTCAGAAGCAAAAGAATTTATCAAAGTAGCATTTGATCTGAGTGAGAAATTTGACCGTCCGTTTGTTTACCGTACAACAACAAGACTGGCACATTCCCAGGGACTTGTAGAATTAAACGAACGCAAAGAAATAGAAGATAAACCATATGAGAAGAATATCCGCAAGAATGTTATGATGCCGGGAAATGCAAAACTCCGCCACGTAGAGATTGAAAAGCGTAATCTCGAACTTGCGGAAGCTGCTAATACACTTCCAATCAACAAAGTAGAGATGAATGACACAAAGATCGGTGTAATCACCAGCGGTATTCCATACCAGTATGTAAAGGAAGCACTTCCGGAAGCATCTGTATTAAAACTTGGTATGGTAAATCCGCTTCCAAGAAAGCTGATCGAAGAATTTGCTTCAAAAGTAGATACCTTATATGTTGTAGAAGAACTGGACCCGGTGATTGAGACACAGGTTAAATCCTGGGGCATCAAAGCAATCGGAAAAGAAATCTTCACGGTACAGGGGGAATACAGTGCCAATATGCTCCGTGAGGCAATTCTGAAAGAAGAACTTGATATCAGTAAGCCTGCGCAGGCACCGGGAAGACCACCAATCTTATGTCCGGGATGTCCACACAGAGGTGTGTACTATGTACTGAACAAGTTAAAGATTCATGCGGCAGGTGACATTGGCTGTTATACACTGGGCGCAGTAGCACCACTTAGTGTTGTGGATACAACCATCTGTATGGGAGCAAGTATTTCAAGCCTTCATGGTATGGAAAAGGCAAAAGGAAAAGAATATATTAAGAACTGGGTTGCTGTGATCGGCGATTCTACATTCTTACATACGGGTGTCAATTCTCTGATGAATATGATGTATAACAAAGCAACAGGAACCGTCATCATCTTGGATAACTCTACAACCGGTATGACCGGACATCAGGATCATGCGGCAACAGGAAAGACACTGCAGGGAGATCCGACATATGCAATTGATATTCCGGCATTATGTCGTGCAATAGGTGTTAAGAATGTGGTAGAAGTCAATGCAAGAGATATTCAGGCTGTGGAAAAGGCTGTAAAAGAAGAGATTGCCAAAGATGAAGTATCCGTGATCATTACGAAGACACCATGTGTACTTCTGGACAAATCAAAGAAACCGTTATATCAGACGCATACAGATAAATGTAAGAAGTGTGGTATGTGCATGAAACCTGGATGTCCTGCAATGACAAAAAATGCTGACGGAACAGTGTCCATCGATGATACGATGTGTACTGGATGCGGACTTTGTGCAAGCCTGTGTAAATTCGATGCGATTGAGTTAGTAAAGGAAGGTGACAGATAATGGCAACAAAGAATATTATGATCGTCGGAGTCGGCGGACAGGGAACACTGCTTACCAGCAGAATCTTAGGAGGACTTGCCATTACCGGCGGATATGACGTAAAACTTTCCGAAGTACATGGAATGGCTCAGCGTGGAGGAAGCGTTGTAACATTTGTAAGGTACGGAGACCAGGTGGCAGAACCAATCGTAGAAGAAGGGCAGGCAGATGTGATTATCGCATTTGAACGTCTGGAAGCACTGAGATATGCACATTTCCTGAAAAAAGACGGAGCATTGATCATCAATGACTGGAGAATTGATCCGATGCCGGTTGTGATCGGGGCAGCAGAATACCCGGAAGACATTATTGAAACACTGGGGAAAGATCACAAAGTATATACAGTAAATGCAACAGAAGAAGCAAAAAAAATCGGTAATTCCAGAGTATTCAATCTGATTGTGCTTGGAGTTGCAGCACAGCACATGGACTTTACAAAAGAACAATGGTATGAGGTGATTGAAAAGACAGTTCCTCCGAAAACTATTGAGATAAATAAAAAGGCATTTGATGTTGGTTATCATTTATAAGGAGGTACATAAGAGGTTATGGCAAAGGTAGCATTAAAGGACTGGAAAGAACAGATCAGAGATCCTAAGATTGAATGCATGAGCAGGGATGAGATGACTGCACTTCAGAGTGAACGTCTGGTAAAGCAGGTTAAGAATGTATATGATCACGTAGAATTTTATCGCAAGAAAATGGATGATATGGGAATCGAACCGGGAGATATCAAGGGGATTGAAGATATCGGTAAACTTCCATTTACGACAAAAGAAGATTTAAGAGCGAATTATCCATTCGGACTTCTGGCTGTTCCACAGGAAAAGATCGTCAGAGTGCAGGGAACATCAGGAACAACCGGTAAGCTGACTCTTGCTTCTTATACACAGAAAGATGTAGATGTATGGGGAGAATGTGTGGCAAGAGGACTTACGATGGCAGGACTTACTGCAGAGGATCGTCTGCATATCTGCTATGGATATGGCTTGTTTACAGGAGGAATGGGACTGGATTTCGGAGCAAGAAAGCTTGGAGCAATGGCTATTCCGATGTCAGCAGGTAATACAAAAAGACAGTTGATGTGTATGGAAGATTTTGGTGCGACTGCATTTGCATGTACTCCATCTTATGCTTTATATCTGGCAGAAGCTGCCAACGAGGCAGGAATCGTAGATAAGCTTCGGTTAAAAGTAGGAATCAATGGCGCAGAGCCATGGACAGAAGAGATGCGTCTAAAGATTGAAGAACTGTTAAATGTTAACTGTTTTGATATCTATGGATTGTGTGAGATTACAGGTCCGGGTGTTGCACTGGAATGTATCCATCATAAAGGAATGCATGTATATGAAGATTATTTCTATCCGGAAGTATTGAATCCGGCAGATCATACACCATGTGCAGACGGGGAGACAGGAGAACTTGTATTTACCACACTTGTAAAAGAAGGTATGCCGTTACTTCGTTACAGAACAAAGGATCTTACAAGTATTGATCATTCTACGTGTGAGTGTGGAAGAACGCTTCCTAGAATTTCCAAGTTCAAAGGCCGTACAGATGATATGAAGGTTATCCGCGGAGTCAACGTATTCCCGACACAGGTAGAGACAGCCCTGCTTTCTATCGGAGGCGGTGTTGCACCACATTATATGATGATTGTAGATCGTGAAAATAACCTGGATGTACTGACTGTAATGGTAGAAGTAGATGAAAAATATTTTTCAGATGAGATCCGTAAGCTGGATGAACTGAAGAACAAAGTCGCTGCAGTACTGAAACAGGCACTTGGTGTTGCAGTAAGAGTAAAACTTGTAGAGCCTAAGACAATCGAAAGAAGCGAAGGCAAGGCAAAACGTGTCATTGATAACAGAGGTTTATAAACAGGAGGGAATAACATGGGCGTAAGTAATACTGTACAACAGTTATCAGTTTTTTTGGAAAACAGAGAAGGACGTCTGGAAGAAGTATTGGATGTACTGGCAAAAAAAGGTGTGAATATTGTTGCACTGAGTCTTGCGGATACATCAGATTATGGAATGCTTCGTCTGATCGTCTCTGACCCGCACAAAGGACGTGCAGCATTAAAAGAAGCTGGAATTACAGCAATGCTGACAGATGTTGTAGCACTTCGTGTACCACATGCAACCGGTTCATTGAATAAAGCAATGCATCAGATTGTAGATGGAGAAGTGAATATTGAATATATGTATGCATTTGCAAATGGAGCAGATGCAGCAGCTGTATTAAAGAGTGATGATCCTGGAAGGGTGATCGATATTCTTAAAGGTAGTGGTTTCGACGTGTATAGCGCGGACGAGGCATATCGTGCTAATCAATAGAAGTGAAAGAGGAACAGTATGAGTGTAGACAAAAGCAGCGTTTTAAAAAAGTTACGGGAATCGGATGCCATCTATGTATTGATGTCTGATTGTACAAGAATGCCTTTCGTGGTATGTGATCCGGAGACGTATGATGATGAAGTGTTTATATTCTTTTCAGAAGAAGATGCAATGCGCGGAGGACAGGAATTCCTGAAGGCGAATAATCCGTTAAAAATTTTTAATATTGAAAAAAAATACCTGCTTCCTTTCTATAGCAGTTTATTCCCAATCGGGGTGAACTGTATGGTAATCGGTAAAGGAACAGAAGAAGAGATTGCGATTCAGTTAGGGGAACTGGTTAGAAGACCGGAACAGAAGCCGGGCGAAGAACCGATTGAGAATCCGGAACTTCAGATTACTGCAATGTATTTTATGCAGAAGGTAAGAAGCCAGAAAGAATTAAAACTCACGGATGAAACAAAGGAACTGCAGGAAGAACTGATGGCACATTATCAGAGGGGCAGATATATCACGGCAATCAGTGAAGATAAAAAAATGCCGATTTTGAATAAAGATGACGGACAGGTACTGATGCCGATCTTTACAGACGTTCAGGAATTCCTGAAATTCCAGAATGAGAACAGAGATATGAAGTATACAATGGGAGTTGTCGAAGCAGCCAGAATTCCGGAAGCAATGGGCCCGGAAGTTACGGGAGTTGTGGTTAATCCATTTGGAATTGATCTTCAGCTGAATGTTTCAAGACCACAGAAATAATACTGAATAATACAGAAGAACCGGTCATCTGTGTATCTTCAGATGACCGGTTTGGCAGATATGATAAAAGCCAGATAACTGCAGTTATCTGGCTTTTTCTCATAATCCTCTCTCGTTAAGTCATGTATTACTTTTAAATATTTAAATCCGAAATAGATATATTTTAATATATAAAAGGTACATTAAAAACTTAGATTGTTGCGATTAGAGTGGTGTTACGTTAACAGCCTGTGGGCCCTTAGCACCTTCTGTAACTTCGTATTCCACTTCCTGACCTTCTTCAAGTGTCTTGAATCCTTCCATATTCAGTCCTGAATAATGAACGAATACATCATGACCCTCAGCGTCAGAAATGAAACCGTAGCCTTTTTGGTTGTTAAACCATTTTACAGTACCTTTCATGATTATACCTCCATAAAAATTATTAAATCGTGCAATTTATAAAAGTATTCTATGAATTACACTGTTGTCAGATTAGCATATATTGATAAAGACGTCAATGAATTTAAGGAATGTTTTTGTGTTTTTATACAAAAAAGTAATCTACTTGACGAATGAACGGCAAACGTGTAAAGTATTATTGTTCATACTAATAAAGGTTTAAAAGGGTTGGAAAACTATGATTACATTGACTGGAAAAAAAATATCAGAAGGAATTGCAATCGGAAAACTTTCCTTTTATAAGCGGGATACAAAAGAGATTCGCAGAATCTATGTAAAAGATGTAGAAAAAGAGGTTATGCGTTTTCAGAAAGCAAGGCAGAAAGCGTTGCAGGAACTGAGGGATCTGTATGATTCGGCTTCTAAGGAAGTAGGTGAAGCGAATGCAGCTATATTTGAGATGCAGCAGATGATCCTTGAAGATCAGGAAATCATCAGGCAGATTACAAATATTATCGTAGAGCATAAGTTGAATGCAGAGTATGCTGTAAAAAATGCGGTGGAAAATGTACTGGCAAGTGCGGCAAAAAGTAATAAAAGTTATGTACAGGGACACGAAGCAGATATTAAAGATGTGTCGACAAGGGTACTTCGGATTCTTGCAAGGGCATGGAAAGATAAGATGCTGACAGATGAACCGTTTATACTGGCAGCCGGTGAATTATATCCAAGTGAGGCAGTAAAGCTTGATAAGAGCAAGATTCTTGGGTTTGTTACCAGATACGGAACAATTAATTCTCATACGGCAGTGCTTGCAAGAACAAAAGGAATTCCATCTGTGATCGGACTGGGAGAGTCTTTAAAGAAAGAATACGAAGGCAAGACCATTATTATCGATGGTTTTGAGGGAAAAGTATATATCGAACCTGATTATACAACGATTTCAAAGATGAAACAGAGACAAGATGAGAATCATACGCAGGTACAGAGTCTGGAACGTCTGAAGGGAAAAGAAAATATTACGCAGAGCGGACAAAAAATTGATGTGTGCGCGAATATCGGAAGCAGGGAAGACATTGAAAGCGTTCTGCGCAGTGATGCGGGTGGAATCGGATTATTCAGAAGTGAATTTATTTATATGGAAAATGGTCCGAAACTTCCGACAGAAGAACAGCAGTTTCAGGTATATCGTCTGGCAGCAGAAGCGATGGGAATGAAAAAGGTTGTGATCCGCACAGCAGATCTGGGCGGTGAAAAGACAGCAGAGTGTCTGGATCTGGGAGAAGAGAATAATCCGGAGATGGGATACAGGGGAATCCGTGTGTCACTGGATAAAGACGAGATATTCAAGACGCAGTTACGTGCAATTTTACGTGCATCTGCTTATGGAAAGATGTCTATTATGTTCCCGATGGTTACAGATGTAAAAGAAGTACAGCAGGCAAAACTGCTTCTGGAAAAGATAAAAAAAGAGTTAAAAGATGAGAAGATTCCGTTTAATGAAGAAATACAGATCGGAGTTATGATTGAAACACCGGCAGCGGTTATGATAAGCGGTGAACTGGCACGGGAGGCTGATTTTTTCAGTATAGGAACGAATGATCTGACGCAGCTTACACTGGGAATGGACAGAACAAATTCTAAACTGGATCATTTTTATAATCCGCATCATCCGGCATTGCTTAAAATGATACGTATTATTGCGAATAATGTACATCTGGAGGGAAAAACAATCAGCATATGTGGTGATCTGGCAGCAGATCTGGACATGACAGAACAATTCCTGCAGATGGGAATCGATGAGTTATCCGTAGCACCAAATCAGGTACTTGCTTTAAGAAAAAAAATAAGAGAGATACAGTAATTTTGTTGTCGTTATCTTATTTTTTGAGAGTATAAGGAGGAAAAGAGAAACATGTTGGAAAAATTATTTAAGCTCCGTGAGAACGGAACCGATGCCAAAACAGAGGTTATGGCAGGTATCACTACGTTCATGACTATGGCGTACATACTTGCAGTCAATCCGAGTATCCTGTCTGCAACAGGGATGGATTCCGGTGCAATCTTTACATCGACAGCGCTGGCTGCAATGATCGGTACATTCTTGATGGCGTTCTTCGCCAATTACCCGTTCGCACTGGCACCTGGAATGGGACTGAATGCATACTTTGCCTATACTGTTGTTCTTGGAATGGGTTATAAGTGGGAAGTTGCATTAACGGCAGTATTTGTAGAAGGTATCGTTTTCATCGTACTTTCACTTACGAATATCCGTGAGGCAATCTTCAATGCAATTCCGAAGAATCTGAAGTCGGCAGTAAGTGTCGGTATCGGATTATTCATTGCATTTATCGGACTTCAGAATGCGAATATCGTAGTAGGAGGTTCTACACTTCTGCAGTTATTCTCCATTGATGGATATAACAGTGCCAAAGGTGTGGAAGCTTCTATGAGTAACGTAGGAATCACGGTCATTCTTGCACTGATCGGTGTGGGAATTACAGGAATTCTGGTAATAAAGAATGTAAAGGGAAATATCTTATGGGGAATCCTGATTACATGGATTCTTGGAATCATCTGTCAGATGGCGGGTATCTATGTAGCGAATCCAGAAATTGGATTCTACAGCCTGCTTCCGGATTTCAGCAAGGGATTCACAATTCCAAGCATCATGCCGGTATTTGGAAAGCTTGACTTCAGCGGAATATTCTCTTTGAACTTTATCGTTGTCATCTTTGCATTCTTATTTGTAGATATGTTTGATACGATCGGAACACTGATCGGTGTGTCTACAAAGGCAGGTATGTTAGATGAGGAGGGACGTCTTCCGAATATCAAAGGTGCGCTGATGGCAGATGCGGTTGCAACAACCGTTGGAGCAGTGCTTGGAACAACAACGACTACGACATTTGTAGAGAGTGCATCCGGTGTATCCGAAGGAGGAAGAACGGGACTGACTTCTGCAACGACAGCTATTTTATTCGGCCTGTCACTGTTCCTGTCACCAATCTTCCTTGCAATTCCTTCATTTGCAACAGCACCGGCCCTGATCGTGGTTGGATTCTACATGCTGACAAATGTGACACACATTGATTTTGATGATTTTTCAGAGGCATTGCCATGCTACATCTGTATTCTGGCTATGCCATTCTTCTACAGCATTTCAGAAGGTATCTCTATGGGAGTTATCTCTTATGTGATCCTGAATCTGATGACTGGAAAAGCAAAAGAAAAGAAGATCAGCGCATTAATGTATGTACTTACGGTATTATTCATATTGAAATATGTCTTTCTGTAAAATATAATAGAAAGAGGAGAACGAAAAGAGATCGGAGTTTCCGGTCTCTTTTCTGGCCTGTCAGGCATTTTACAGGGACTGCCGATGGGAAGATCCGAAAGGCTTATGAAGGAGAACTAAAGTATGAATTTACTTACGATGGAGCATATTACGAAGGCTTATACTGACCGTGTCCTTCTGAATGATGTTGCATTCAGCATCAATGAGAATGAAAAGATCGGTGTGATCGGAATTAACGGAATGGGAAAATCTACGCTTTTAAAAGTGGCAGCCGGGATAGAACCATACGATGAAGGTAAGATCAGTATAGGAAATCAGGTCAAGATCTGTTATCTGCCGCAGACACCGGAATTTGAAGAGGGAACAACGGTGTTGCGTGCGGCAATCGCAGACAATGTGAATGAGCTGAATCAGTGGACAATTGAAGCAGATGCCAGATCCATGCTGAACAAGCTTGGCTTCTATGACTATGACGAGAAAGTAGAGCATATGTCCGGCGGTCAGAAGAAGAGAATTGCACTGGTCAATGCATTGCTTACACCGGCAGATATCCTGGTACTGGATGAACCGACCAACCACCTGGATAATGCGATGTCTGAGTGGCTGGAGGAATATCTGATCGGATTTCGCGGGGCAATCCTGATGGTTACCCATGACCGTTATTTTCTGGATCGTGTGGCAACCAGGATCGTGGAAGTAGATCAGGGGAAATTATACAGCTACCCTGGAAATTATTCGGAGTTTGTCAAGTTAAAAGCAGAACGTCAGGATATGGCACTGGCGACAGAAAGAAAGAGAAAGAGTCTTCTGCGTACAGAACTCGAATGGCTGGGAAGAGGTGCAAGAGCCAGAAGTACGAAGCAGAAAGCACACATTGACCGCATCAAGGCAATGCAGGAGATCAAGGAGATTCAGGAAGAAAAGAAAGTGGTACTGGATTCCGTAGCGTCTCGTATGGGAAATAAGACGATCGAGCTTCAGAACATCAGTAAATCTTATGGAGCAAGAAAGCTGATCGATGACTACAGTTACATTTTCCTAAAAAATGACAGAATCGGAATCATCGGACCGAATGGCTGTGGAAAGACGACACTTCTTAAGATTATTAATGGGATTGTAAAACCGGATAATGGCACGATCGAGATTGGGCAGACGATTCGGATCGGATATTTCTCTCAGGAGAATGAATATATGGATGCATCCATGAAAGTGATTGATTATGTCAAAGAAGTGGGAGAATATGTTACGACATCAGACGGAAAGATCACGGCATCCCAGATGCTGGAGCGCTTCTTATTTGACGGAGCCATGCAGTGGTCAAAGATTGAGAAGCTTTCCGGGGGAGAAAAGAGAAGACTGTACCTGATGCGTGTTTTGATGAGTGCACCGAATGTACTGATCCTGGATGAGCCGACCAACGATCTGGATATCCAGACGCTGACGATCCTGGAAGATTATCTGGATCACTTTGACGGAATTATCATCACGGTATCACATGACCGTTATTTCCTGGATCGTATTGTGAACCGTATCTTCTCATTTGAAGGAGACGGAAAAGTACGACAGTTCGAGGGTGGTTATTCGGATTATCTGATCCGTAAAGAACTGGAAGGTCTGGATACAGAGATGTCATTGAAAGGACATGCTGCCGGGACAGAGGAACAGCCGAAGAAGGCAGAGAGCTCTTCGAAAGACACCTGGAAACAGCGGGAACCAAAGCTGAAATTCACATTCAAAGAGCAGCGGGAGTTCGAGTCGATCGATGATGACATTGCAAAACTGGAAGAAAAGATTGAGACACTGGATGCACAGATTGCAGCCAATGCGACTAATTCGGTGAAATTGCGGGAACTTATGGAGAAAAAAGAAGAGACTGAGAATGCACTGGATGAGAAGATGGACCGATGGGTATATCTGAATGATTTAAATGAAAAGATTCAAGATGCAAAGCAACAGGGATAAACAAGGAGAAAAAGTATATGAACTGGACAAGAGAAAGACTGAAAACAAATGGTAAGATTGCATTTAAGAAGAATTACTGGGCATGTGTGGCTGTAGCAGTGATCATGGGAATCATCACGGGACTTAGCAGCATAAGCGGAGGAAGAACCGGAAGTGGTGCTTCACAGAACAGTCTGTATGGGAATGACGGGTTTTCATTCTCATATCATTACGGATGGGGATTCCCATTTGCAGGGCTGGCAATTGCAATGGCTGCGATTATATTAACGATTGTAATATGGGCACTGAAGATATTCGTGGGAAATCTTCTGGAAGTAGGTGGAAAACGTTTCTTCGTATTGAATAAGACAGAGAATCCAACGGTTGGAACGATGTTTGATGCATTCCGTTCCGGACATTATGTGAATATTGTACTGACTATGTTCTTAAGAGAACTTTTTACATCCTTATGGACATTACTGCTGGTGATTCCAGGAATCGTGAAACATTATGAATATCTGATGATTCCTTACATTCTTGCAGAGAATCCGGGAATGGACAGAAAAGAAGCGTTCCAGATCAGTAAGCGTATGATGGACGGACAGAAGATGGAGACGTTTATTCTGGATCTGTCATTCCTTGGATGGGATATTCTTACGGTTATCACATGTGGAATGGTGGGGATTTTCTACGCTTCTCCATACAAGCAGGCAACTTTTGCAGAGTTATATGCATTTAATAAAGCAAAAGCATATGAGGAAGGATATATCAGATAATGGCGATCAACAAATCAATGAGGCGGGTATTAAAAGCGCTGTCCTTCGACGGCATTGAAGTGGAGGCTTCAAGACACCTGGCGAATTTAAAAGCAATTGATCCGATGAAGATATTTCATAAGACGATTGACTATAAGATTTATAACGGCAATCATCAGATTCCTGTAAGGATATTCCTTCCAGGGGAAAAGATGGAGGATGATCTGCCGGTATTTCTGTTCTTTCACGGGGGAGGATGGGTAACGGAAAGTATTGATAATTATGAAAGAATCTGTGCCCGTCTTGCTTCGGCAACAGATCATATCGTTGTATCGGTAGAGTACCGGCTGGCGCCGGAGTATCCATTTCCCATTGGTTTTTACGATTGTTATATGGCGGCAAAGGCTATGTACACGAACCGGTTTATCTTGAATACAGATCCGGATAAGATTACACTGATCGGAGACAGTGCCGGTGGGAATCTGGCAGCAGCTGTTTCACTGATGGCAAGAGATCAGGGAGAATTCCTGCCGAAGAGACAGATACTGATCTATCCTGCGGTAAATAATGATTACAGTGAGGAGTCCCCATATTTGTCGGTAAGACGTTACGGGACGGAATATCTTCTGACTGCGGGAAAGATGCGGGATTATATTAATTTCTATGCATCGGCAGAAGAAGATAAGAAAAGTAAATATCTTGCACCTCTCATGGAGACCGATTACAGCAACCAGCCGGATACACTGATCTTAACGGCGGAATGTGATCCTCTCAGAGATGAGGGGGAAGAGTATGGAAGAAGGTTAAAAGAAGCGGGCAATAAGGTGGAGGTGCACAGAATACAGGATGCACTTCACGGATTCTTTGCACTGGGAGTAAAATATTACCATGTACAGGAGAGCTTTGCTATTATTAACCGTTTCCTGAGCGGCTATACATCTGATGAAAACAGCCGGAAGGTTAGTCCTGCAAACGAAGAATAAAGCGGGAAAGTAAAGGGGGAGGAGAAAGCCGGTGTTTGAGCAAAAACGTGCTTACTGGAGAAGTCTGGATAATGCGGCAAAGTTATTTTCCGCAGCCAGCAGCCCGAAAGATACCAGAGTGTTCCGGTTCTATTGTGAGCTGAAAGAAGAAGTAAAAGAAGAGATATTACAGGAAGCTCTGAATCAGACAATACAAAAGTATCCCGTATTTTTGTCGGTTATGAGAAAGGGGCTTTTCTGGCATTATCTGGAGAAAAGTGAATTAAGACCGGTAGTAAGGGAAGAATATAAAGAACCTTGCAGCAGCCTGTATGTACGGGATAAAAAGACACTTTTATTTGAAGTGACATATTATAAAAAACGGATCAATTTTGAAGTATTTCATGCGCTGACAGATGGAACCGGTGCAACAGAATTCCTAAGAGAACTGGTGAAGAATTATCTGTATCTGATCCACGAAGAAGATCTGGAACCGGTGGAGCTGTCAAACCAGTATCTGACGGTAAAAGATCAGGAAGATGACAGTTTCAGCCGATATTATGATCCGGATTTTCCAAGAAAGAAAAAGAAAAAGATCAGGGCGGTTCAGATCAAAAAGGGTGGAAAAGGATATGAAGAGCTGCAGATCAATGAAGCTTCCATGTCGGTAAAAGAACTGCTGGGGATTGCCAGAGAAAAGAAAGTCTCCATGTCGGTGCTCCTGACGGCTGCATTTATCTGTGCAATCCATGAAGAAATGAGCCGGATGCAGGAGAAGAAGCCGGTTATCCTGATGGTTCCGGTGAATTTAAGAAAGATTTTTCCATCGGATTCGATGCTGAATTTCTTCGGTTATATAGAGCCGGGGTATCAGTTCGGAGGGGGAAAAGATTCTTTTGAAGATGTACTGGAGGCAGTAAAGTTATATTTTCAGGAGAATCTGTCCAAAGAGCATATGGCAGGACGGATGAATGAACTGATTGCAATAGAAAAGCATAAGATCTTAAAATGGGCACCGCTGGAACTGAAAAACCGCTGTATCCGTGCGGGTGCCAAGATGGCGGAGCAGGAAGTAACCGCCGTGCTTTCGAACATGAGTGTGGTAAAGATGCCGGAAGATTATGCGCAATATATTGAAAAGTTTGGCGTGTATACAAGTACGAACCGGACAGAATTATGTATCTGTTCTTTTCAAGATACGTTATCACTTGGCTTTACATCGAGATACGACAGCACGAATATCCAGCGGAATTTCTACCGGATATTGAAAGAACTGGGGGCTTCGGTCAAAGTGGAAGAACCGGATTTCCCGGAGGATGCAAGACCAAATTATGAAGGAAAGAAAGTATTACAAATCTTTACATTTTGCTGTATTGCAGCGATCGTGATCAGTATGATGACGGATATCATTATATCGCCCGGCGTGCACTGGTCGGTATTCGTGGCAGCCGGGTGTGTGACAATGTGGCTTACGATGGCAGTCGGTTATGTGAAACGGTTCAATCTGCTGAAGAATGCGGCATGGCAGCTTCTGATCATGTCAGGGATCTGTGTATTGTGGGATCTCGGAACCGGATGGAGAGGCTGGTCTGTGAATATCGGAATTCCAGATATCTGCCTGCTGATCCAGGTTGTAATGTTGATCATATCAAGAATACGTTCCCTGTCACCGAGAGAATATATGATCTATTATGTGATGGCCGCTGTCTATTCGATGATTCTTCCATTGATTCTTTTAGTGACAGGAGTAATCCATTACAGGACTCCATCGGTTATCTGTATCGGGTGCAGTTTTCTGCTGTTGATCGGATTAATTTTATTCAAACGAAAAGAATTTAAAGAAGAAATGCATAAAAAATTCCACGTTGGCTGATACTGATAGAAAGGAAAATATTGGTGGCTTTGTGCGGTGCAGGGTTGATTTTGAGAGAAATTCTTAAAAAAATCTTACATCCGTGAAATGGTTGTGATATAATAGGTATATCAAGAGTTTATGTCAGCGCGTTTACAAATTTCATAATACGATACCAGAAAAGATGGCGTGCAGTTCGATATAACTTCGGATTGTACGCTCTTTTAGCGTTGTCATACATCTGCAGGTTACCATGAGAGAAGTGTTAGAACAGGAGGCAGAAATGTTCAAAATAGGAGATTATGTGGCGCATTATAAGGAGGGCGTCTGCGAAGTAGTAAATATTGGCAAGATTGACATGGGCAGTTCGGACAAAGAGTATTATACGTTAAAACCGGTATATGATGCAGGTGGAACGGTATACACACCAGTCGATAATAAGCGGGATCAGATCAGAAAACTGATCACAAAAGAAGAGGCGGAGAATCTGATCAAAGAGATGCCAAAGATCGATATCATAGGTGTGACAAATGAAAAACAGCGGGAAGGAATGTACAAGAACGCATTGTTACACAATCAGTGCCGGGAGTGGATCTCACTGATCAAGACTTCATATGGAAGAAATAAGAAGAGATTACTGGCGGGAAAAAAGACGATCAACGTTGATGAGAGATATATGTCCAGCGCCGAGAAGTTTCTGTATGGAGAACTGGCAGTGGTGATGGAGATTCCGAGAGATAAAGTCAGCGGTTATGTGAAAGAGCACCTGGATGCGGAGCTGGTATAGGCGAATATAGGAAGAAAAAGAAAACTGCTGATAGCAGGTTCTTACGAATATATGATAATTTAAAAATAATGCTGCAGAATGAAGAAAAGTTTGCAGCATTATTTTTTATACCATAGTAAGTAAGAGAAGTTGCCGGTTTTGTAGATATCGGAGTATAGAATTAATTGGTTTTCTGGGTATCGTTGCTTGCTTTTGCTGCCTTTTCTGCATAAGTAGTAGTTACGAGATCCTTGTAAGGTGCGCGTTCCTTAAGCTCGCCTGCTTCTTCTAAGATATCCTGAAGAAGATCAAAGCTTTCCTGCCGGAAGATCAGATCTTTTTTCCATGTATCCTGCTCATAATAGCGGGAAATGATGGTTGTGATCGTATCCAGTGTGGTCTCTTTGAACTGAGGAGCGATTGCCTGGGCAATGTCTTCCGGTGTGTGGGATGCCACGTAGTCCATACCTTTTTGCAGTGCATTGGTGAATCCCTGGACGACTTCCGGATGTTTGTTGATGTAACTCTTCTTTGCAGAGAAAGCAGTGTACGGAACATAGCCGCTGTCCGTTCCAAGAGAGGCGACAACGTATCCCTTACCCTGTTTTTCAAGATTGGTTGCACCAGGTTCGAATTCTACGGTGAAGTCGTAATCGGATTTGTCTTCTGCGAAGGCCGCCGCAGTAGAACCGAAATCAATATTCTGGTCGATGGTGAGATCTGTAGCCGGATCGATATGGTTTTGGTTTAAGATATACTCAAATACCATTTCAGGCATGCCGCCTTTTCTACCGCCGATGACCTTCTTGCCTTTCAGATCTTCCCATTTGAAATCCTTAATATCTTCCCTGGCAACCAGGAAGTTCCCGGCGCGCTGGGTGAGCTGGGCAAAGTTTACAACATAATCATTCGCCCCCTCGTTATATGTGTAGATAGAAGCTTCCGAACCCATAAAGCCGATGTCGGCAGTTCCGGAGAGGACGGCCGTCATAGTTTTGTCGGCTCCGAATGGAACAGTATAGTTAGTACAAGACGCATCACAGAAAATCGACGGAGGTTATGGTACTGTCTTCATTTATATGGATTTCCTGAATGATAGATCGCCAGAAAGCTCTGCGGTTTTCTTGTGATAATTGATCATACATTGTTCTAAAGTCTGTATTCAACAGTTCTTCAAGATAGCTGTAGTTTGGAGCAGGTTCTGGAAGAACTTTTTGCAGATTATTTAATTCGCTTTCGACACGACTGTACTCCTCATTGTAATAATCCCATTCAATTCGTCCCTTCTGAAATAGAAAATTAAGACGGTCCAATTCTTTTCTTAACTTATCGGGGGACTGCTTTTTCTTTTGCTTCTCTTTCTCTTTTTCGATTTTCTCGCACTTTACTTTATAATTCTTGTATTCATTCTCTAAGTTATCAAGCAAATAATTTTCGACGATGTTCTGGCTCAATCTGTGCCTGTAAGAACATATGTGATCGATCATAGCTCTGTTACATCGGTAATAGCAGTAAGTTCTTTTGGCACCAGTTTTCCTGTTGATGATGGATGAACACCCGGTACCGCATAGCAATTGACCACACACGGGACATCGAATCATTCCTGCAAACAGATAGATGCGGCCGGAAGGCGTAGCTTTAACATTTCGTTTTTGTATCTTCTGCAATTTGTTCCACTCATCTTCAGTAAGATATGCAGGGCAGTAAGGGAATCCTCGGTAGGTGCCCTTGTAGAATTCACTGGAAAGAAGCGTCCTCATGATTCCGAAACTAAAATCAGGATCATAGGTTTCTTGTATGTATCTGAGCGTAGCGCACTTATTTTGATGCTTGAAGAAATATTTATAAAATGCATCCACGACATGTTCTCGATCAGGATCCTTAACCATGCGCTTCTGTCCATCAACGATACCTGACTTATAGCCATATCCCATATTTGCATCGCCAAAAATTAATTTACCGCTTCTGATCGATGATTCATTTACAAATTTGATACGCTCACTGGTGGTATCGACTTCGTTCTGGCCAATCGACAGAACCACATTAAGCTGCAGCCTCCCATCTCTGGTTTCCATATTAATGCCTGGTTCACTGGTACTGATCCAGCGGACGTTGTGACTGTCAAGAATATCCTGCACCTTATAGAAATCAGATAGATTACGGAACCATCTATCAATACGCCAGAAGATAATAACATCGATTTTCCCGGCTTCTACGTCTTGCAGTAGAGAATGTATAGCCTTACGCTTTTTTAGCTCTTTACGGGCAGTTTTTCCCTCATCAGCATATACACCAACGATAGCCATATTGTGTTCTCGGGCATAATTGGTAAGATATTCTTTTTGTGCTTCAAGCGATTTGCCGTGCATCATTTGTTCGGTAGTGGATACACGGATATAGATTGCACAGCGTTCAACTTTAGTTGTCATATCATATCACCTTTCCTTTTTTATGTTACGCAAAAATGGGTACAAAAATAACACCTATACGGTGCCGGATTTTTGTGATACAATAATCTTTGTGAGGAGAGTACTGTATCGAGCGAATCCTTCGCCGTATATATTACTCGGGATTTTCCCTGGTGTTTGGTAGACACCGGGGAATTTTTATTCGTTATTTTTCTTGATTGTCTTTTCGCTTTTTGACAAGTGCTACTATTGCTAAAATTACGCAAATCAAACACCAACTAGCCCATACGTTTAAATCTGCATAGCTTCCGGCAAGGGCAAATCCAAGTAAAGCACCTATTCCGTATAATACAATAATAGCGATGTTTCCACCTTTACCTCCATTGCGTGTTGCAATAGAAACGATTCCTCCGGCAAGGAGTAGGAGTGCTACGACAATTCCAGCGGATCCACCAGCTTCTCCATTTGCTTCAAGTGTGTTACTGATTCCAGCAGCACATGACTGGAAACTGACAAAAACAAATAAAATGATTGACAGTATTCCTGATACGAGTTTCCATGTTTTCATAAGTTTTCCTTCTTTCTTATATGATTTTTTCAGAATGTATTTATTCAATCAGATATCTCCGCCATATAAATACTTTCGTATCAAGAGGGCAGTGTATTTATGGTTAGAGATACTGAATTGACCATTATAATTTCTTGAATTCCATTATCTTTTCATCATATCCAAGCATTCGTGCAATCTGTGAACTGTTCATTTCTGCATTCTCATAGATCAGGTCGTCCGGTATCAGCAATTCTGCTGTAAAGGTATTCGCTTCAATTTCCATCTTAGAAGTTAACAGAAGGGTTTTGTTTCTGATAAAATAGCAATTTTCTTTTCTGTGCATAATTGAGTGCGCCAATTCATGAGCCATTACAAGGATTCTTTCATGCTCTTCTAAATCTTCATTTAGGAAGATACACTTGTGATTCTTCAAGAACATATAGCAACCAGCACGACTTCCGAGTGGCCCGGTCTGCACTTCTACATTCAGATACTCAGCAAGCTTAAATGGATCTCTGGTTTCAAATTTTTTGATATAGTAAGCAACTAAGCGCTTAATATCATGTGTTTTCAATTGCAACACCTACTTTTTGTTCTTATTAGGATTGTATTTTTCCTTATTGATAGGTTTCAATCGGCGCATCATCAGTTCGATCTGTCCAAGGAGCAGTTCGGCATCTTCTTCCGGAATTGGTTCTCCGTCATAAGAGAGAGGACCGTCTGAACCGTTTAATAATTTGTTCCGGATGTTTTCCATGTCTTTTGCAATGTCTCTTTCATCTTTTGCGGTAAGTACATGCGAATCTTCTTTCTTTTCTTCTCCCGTAAAGTACTCAACAGTAACTCCAAAATAATCAGCTATTTTTTGCAACTTTTCACGCTTAGGTGTGTATTTGCCCTGTTTCCAGCTTGTTAGTGTAGCAGTTGTTACCCCTGTTTCCTTAGAAACTCTATAGGCAGTTACGCCGTATTTTTTTAATAATGCTTCAAATTTCTCATACATAATTTTCCTCTTTCAAAATAACTTAGAAAACTATGCTAAAAGTATTGACTGGCATAGAAAACTATGCTATAGTACGAATATAGCTTAGATAACTAAGTTAATAGCTTTGGTTTCTTGTGTGACTTAGGTGATAATTTGATTATATAAGAAACCTTAGCTAATGTCAAACTATATTTGAATTAGAGGAGGTGTAAAAGTGTACGAAAAATTACAGATACTATTGGATAAAACAGACAAAACAGCTTATCAGGTATCTAAAGAAACCGGAGTTTCGACAGCAACTTTATCGAATTGGAAGAATGGAAATTATGTTCCTAAAGCTGACAAGTTAAAAAAAATTGCTGATTACTTCGGCGTAACCGTAGACTATTTTCTGGAAAAGTAAGGAGGGATGAAATGAGTAAGATGAAAGATAACTTTGAGATTGCGGCGGGTGAGCTGATTACAGCAGAAAATGAAGATTCATGATTGACACAGTAGTGATAGGAATTGTGTTAATCATGAACATCATTTCTGTGCTTTGCTATTGCAAGGAAAAGAAATACGTTGGTCTTATATTAAAGGCACTGGTAGATGGCATTTCTTTAATATACCTTTGTACTCGATAAGAATTTGCCTTGATAGCTTACTAAAAATGTTATCTAGTTTTTGTGAACTTTCCTCTAATAAATATTCGGGATTATTATTTTCGGCTTCTAGTAAGTCGAGGTAAGCAGAATAAAAATCGGAATACATAGCCTGAGAAAGTGGCTCCATAAGATATATGTTTTGCGTCATTAAATCGAAAAATATGGAGCGTGCTTCAAAACTCATGGCACTTAACCGATTTTGTGGGAATAGCCCGGCACAATACTTTTGATAGAATGGCATGTAAAATTTTGAAAGCTGTTCTCTTCGGATTTCATATTTTTTATTTGAGGTTTCTTTTACAGAATTAAGATATACCAGTGTAAATGATCCAATGACAGAGATTGCAGCAACAATAATTGTACTGTCCATAAGCATCTCCTTTCTTTAGTACTCGGCATGGCAGTGCCTGTAAGGAAAGTATAGGAGAAATAGGAAATTATTACAAGAGGAGATGATGATATGGATTCAAAAGAATATAAGGAAACGATGAAGAAAATTGAAGAAGCTAAAAAAATGAATAAAGAAGCACACAAGCTAAGCCTTCAGGCGGAGGCTTTATCGGTAATCGCTTTGGTGATAAATTTTATAGCTATGCTTATTCATATAATTAAGTAATCGCCTGAACGACTATAGCAACGATGCTAAGTACGATGGAAATCACGGCAACAATTTTGGAGAAAAGAGCTTCTCGTTTTGCGGATTTAGCTTCTTCTTCGGCACGCTCAGCAGCTTTCTTTGCAAGTTCAGCTTGCTCTTTAGAAGCTTCAGCCTGTTTTTCTGCACTATCAGCAATTGACTGAAGAGTTTCGAGTTGCGCTTCGAAAGGTGATTTTACATCATCAGCCATTTGTTTGAAGATAGATTTTTCATAAGTAATAGGTTGATAACTTAATGCGAGGGATTGGGGTTCATGCTGCTTGGAAAGAACTTGATAGACATCAGTCATTTTTTTGAAATTATCATTACTCATCATAAGGACCTCCGATTATTAGCTGTTGAAAAGATTATAGCACAGAAATCAAACAAGGTTAAAAGCAAATAGCCGAAACGGTCAGAAATGACCGTCACACCGGGAATGACCGCCCGGTGTCTGATGATGGCAGGTCAGGAAGGAAGTGGAAAACATGAGTGAAGAACAGAAGAAGTTGATCACTGAGGTGGTTGGAAACATGAAGCATATGGACAAAGAAAGTTTGCTGCTGATGAAAAGCAATGCAGAGGTTCTCAAAGCCAGAGACTTGATGGATAAACCGGAGGTAACTGCGGGGACAGAGAAAGAAGGTAATTAAAATGAACGAATTATTAAAAATTAATTACGAAGCAGAACAGCCGACGGTATCGGCAAGAGATCTACACGAACAGTTAAATATCAAGACAGCTTTTAAGGACTGGTTTCCAAGAATGTGCGAATATGGTTTTGAGGAAGGAAAAGACTTTTGCTCAAAAATGAGCGAAACCTCTTCAAAAGGGGGAAGACCTTCAAAAGATGCGGACATTTCCATTGACATGGCAAAACAGATTTGTATGATCCAGAGATCACCGGAAGGAAAACAGATTCGTCAGTATTTCATAGATCTTGAGAAAGCCTGGAACACACCGGAGCAGATCATGGCAAGAGCATTAAAGATGGCGAACCATTCGATCGAGTCCTTGAAAGGCAGATGTAAATTCCTTGGTGAGCAGGTAGTTGAGCAACAGCAGATTATCACAGAACTGCAACCCAAAGCCAATTATGTGGATATGATTCTACAGTCAAAGTCGTTGGTAACTATTACGCAGATCGCAAAAGACTATGGAATGAGCGGAAGAAAACTGAACAAGATTCTTAAAGAATTGAAGATTCAGTATAAGGTCGGCGGGCAGTGGGTGCTGTACTCAAAATATCAGAATGGTGGATATGTGCATAGCCGGACCATTGATATTACAAGAACTGATGGCAGAGCAGATGTCACGATGCAGACAGAATGGACACAGAAAGGCAGACTTTTCTTATATGAGGAACTGAAAAAGCACGGATATGTTCCGGTGATTGAACAGGCTGCGTGATGATTACTTATTTGCAACAGATGATTCAGGTTCAGAGAAAGGAGAATGATGGAATGGTTAGAGCGGATGGTCCTAAAAGTGTAAGGGTAATCAGTGTGATCGAAGTAAAAGCAAATAGAGGTCTTGGAATAGAAAAAGACCCAGTACGTGTGGTAACTCAGTACTGGGATATGAAGGGAAATCTTCTTGCTGAAAGAGATCCAGACCCGCAATTGCTTTCCGATCAGGTTATATGGGAGTCAAAGCGATTGCAGAATATTATTGAGAACCACTCAAAAAATGACAGGAACGTGATGTCACGTGACGGTCACGCAACAGAATAAGATAAAGAATAAGAATAAGATAAAGAATAGAAGTACTATATAGTGCCTTTTATTCCATCTGTTTTCAGCAACAAGTACAAACAGTGATGCATAAACATAACCAAGGAGATAGAAAGCAGGTGGCGAGTATGAAACCGGATATGGAAAAAATCATTGAGGTGTTGATATCTCTTCTGGAAGAACAGGAAAAGGTGGAAATCACCTACACTATTGAGAAAACCGCTTAGGCGGTAGAAAGGAGTGGACAAGCAGTATGAACTTAAAACCGGAAACACCACTGGTGGCGAAGCTGCAGATCAAGCGCCTGGAAGATGAATGTGAAAATTTAAGACTGTGGCGTTGGAGATTAACTATTGCGATAGAGCTGATACTGATCACGGTATTAGGAGCGTGTGTGATCAACTTTTATGCAATCAGGTGAAGGGGGTGAGGACATTGCAAGAAATTAAAAAAGAGCACCCGTATAAGCCGGCAAGCTTCGGGCACTCAGATAAAAAACCAATTCAATTATAACAGAAAAAGGAGAAAAAACAAATGCGTAACGAAAAGAAATATGAATTAACATTATCCGATCTGCAGGTATACATAGGAATCGCATCATTTGAAGCACTTCCAAAAGATGCAACACCAGAAGTTGTGGATATGTATAACACAGTAGCTGCACGTATTTATGACAAAATCGCTAAACATTTGGATGGTTCAGATCCATTCCCAACGGACGAGTTAATTTATGCAAAAAAAATAAATAATTTTGTTGATGAGCTTGGAGAAGCTTGCGAACAGATTCTTCGAGCTGTAATGGAGTAATTGCTATGAGCGATATTTTTACAATTCATGATTTTGAAAATGAACAGCAGTGGCTGAAAGGCAGAATGAACGGGATCGGCGGCAGTGATGCGAGCGTGACCATTGGCAGAAATCCATATAAAAGCAATGTTGAGTTGTATGAAGAAAAGATTGGTAAGGCAGTACCAGAAGATATATCGGACAAGCCTTGTGTGATCTATGGGAATAAAGCAGAAGAACCGATTCGCGAGCTGTTCCAGGCTGATCATCCTGAGTATAAGGTTGATTACCATGAATTTCGGATTCTGCAGAGCAAGAAATACCCATTCATGCAAGCATCCTTGGACGGTGAGTTGACTGATCAGGATGGACGCAAGGGTATTTTGGAGATCAAGACAAGCAGCATCAATCAATCCATGCAGTATGCGAAATGGAAAGATCAGATTCCTGATAACTATTATGCTCAGATTCTTCATTATTTGCTGGTAACCGGTTGGGACTTTGTAGTATTGAGAGCTCGGCTACGGTGCGACTGGTGGGATGATGTTGCCAGAGAAAGAGATTATCGCATCGACAGATGCAATGTAGAAGCTGATCTTGAGTATCTACTGGAAGCAGAGATGAGATTTTGGAAGTGTGTGGAAAATCGGAAGATGCCAGGTTGCATTCTTCCAGAAATATAGGAGGTATTTTAATATGCTTGAGTTAAGAATCATTAGTCCACAGGAGAACGGGTTTGTTCAGGAAATTGAGTGGAACAACGAAGAATTGAAAACAGCAATTGCCAAGAAGATGGAAGACTATAAAGGGCTGGTCTTTACAGAGGAAACAATTGCAGATGGTAAGAAAGACAGAGCTGATCTGAACAAACTCCGTGGAGCAATTGATAATGAGCGGAAACGTATCAAAAAGATGTGCATGGAGCCATATGACAAATTTGAAAAAGAAGTCAAAGAAGTTCTTGGACTGGTTGATGAACAGATTAATGCAATTGATGTTCAGATCAAAGAAGTCGAGCGGATCAAGAGAGAGGAAAAGAGAAAGACGGTTCAGGAACTGTTTGAATCTATCGGCTTCCAGAAGTTTGTGACACTTGAGATGATCTGGGATGAGAAGTGGTTGAATACATCGGTATCACTGTCAAAAGTAGAAAATCAGATGAAAGAGACTATGTATAGAATCGGTGAAGATGTTGGAACAATCAGCGGATTACCAGAATTTAGTTTTGAAGCCATGGAAGTGTATAAGAAGACACTGAACCTGTCTCAAGCGATTCAGAAAGGTCAGGAGCTTGCAGACATCCAGAAGCGAAAGGAAGAAGCTGAGCGCTTGAAGAAAGAACAAGAAGTTGCACAGGAAAATGTTGCAGCAAATCAGCCAGAACCAGCAGAAACAACAACAGCAGTGTCTGAGAAAGAACCACAGCGCAATTGGATTGGCTTTAGAGCGTACCTATCAGTAGAGGATGCTTTAGCACTCAAGAAATTCTTTGAGGATAGACAGATTAAATTTGAAGCAATTTAGGAAGGAGATTATGACAATGGCAGTTAATAACAGTTTAGCAAACACAAAACAGGCACATCCGGGACAGCCGGCAAAAACAGGAATTACAACATTTTTAAACAGCATGGCGGTGGCTGCAAACATTGATCAGGCACTTGGAAAAGATAACAGGCAGCGTTTTATTACAGGTGTGATTTCGGCAGTGAATAATAATGCAGCGCTTCAGGAATGCACCAATAAATCGATTCTTTCCGGTGCATTGCTTGGGGAATCATTGAAGCTTTCACCATCACCACAGCTTGGTCATTATTACCTGGTTCCGTTCAAGGACAAGGAACAGGGGAAGGTAGCACAGTTCCAGCTCGGATACAAGGGATATATACAGCTTGCAATTCGTTCTGGACAGTATAAAAAACTGAATGTTCTGGCAGTAAAAGAAGGTGAGTTGGAATATTTTGATCCTCTGAATGAGGAAATTAAAATCAATCTGATGGTTGATAAATGGGATGAGAGAGAAGAAGCACCGACCATTGGATATTATGCAATGTTTGAGTTGACCAATGGATTCAAGAAAGCGATTTACTGGTCAAAGAAGCAGATGATGGCTCATGCGGACAAGTATTCACCGGCGTTTTCAAAAAATGCGACACAGATCAAGACAAAATATGGAACATATAAAGAAAAGGTGTCTTTTGAAGACTATGAAGCTGGGAAATACGATCCGAAAGATTCCTGGATGTATTCTTCATTCTGGTATAAGAACTTTGACGGAATGGCCTATAAGACTATGCTGAGACAGTTGATCAGTAAATGGGGAATCATGAGCATTGACCTTCAGAACGCATTTGAGAATGATATGACCTTTACAGATGATCAGGGAAAGGTTAACTACCCAGATCAGGACACAGAACCGGTTATGGATGAGGAAGTATCAGAAGTTGTTCCGGATAATCAGCCGGCTTCAGAAACGGCTCAGCCACAGCAGACGGATGTAGCATCGGCGTTATTCGGATAGAGAAAGGGATAGGTGACAGATATGAACAAAATTAATTTACAGGAAATCGTAGGCGGTCAGCTTCAGGCAAAGTTTGAACGTTCATTTGAGAAGGTTATTGAAAATCTTCAGGATCCAAATACATCATTCAAAGTGAAAAGAGGAATCACGATCAAGCTTGATTTTACACAGAACGAAGACCGTGACGATGTATCGGTATCAGTGATGATTTCTGAAAAACTTGCACCACAGCAGGATATGAATACCAAGTCCTATATTGGTAAGGACCTTAAGACAGAAGAAGTATTTGCTGAAGAATACGGGAAACAGGTTCGTGGTCAGATGAATTTCAATGATGTACTTGAGAAAGAGCAGAAAGCTCAGGAACAGATTATTGATGGAAAAACGGTGGATACAGAAACCGGAGAAATTAAAGAAAGTAACAATGATGATAAAATTTATGATTTTAGAAAGGCTGCTGCGCAGTAAGCAGAAAGGTGAAAGATTATGTTAAGAGAAGCATTAGAGTACATTGTAGGACTTGGAGAGTCAAAGCAGCATGAGATTAATGGAAGTATATATTCGGACAAAGAATTATACAGGGTTGATACATATTTTCCAAAAGCTTTAGCCATTGAACTGAATACACTGACAGGATTAGTCGATTACATCAAAAGCAGTATTGATGAAATGCCAGGAAAAATGATTGTAGATGTAAAGGATCCTGAAACAGTAAGATTGTATTCGCAGCTTGATCCTAACCGTGATCGTGAAACGTTGGTTATCGTGAGAGCGAGAGTTCCTGAATTTTATTTTAACCGTTTTATTAATCAGGAAGAGTTTTGCATCAATATGCAGTCTAAGTTTATCGATGATACGGCGACTGATAGAGCGTTACTGTTAAAGTTTGCTGGAACCGTAGAGTCTGGAACATTGGCTGAGTATGGCGATGATGGTGTGACACAGAAAGCAACAGTCAAAACGGGTATTGCATCCAAGGGGGATGCAATTGTTCCAAATCCGGTAAAACTGAAACCGTATAGAACGTTCCTTGAAGTAGATCAGCCGGTATCAGAATTCATTTTTAGAATGAAACAGGACAAGTATGATGGTGTTTTATGTGCCCTTTTCGAAGCTGATGGTGGAGCATGGAAGATGGAAGCAACAGAGCGCATTAAAAAATATTTAGAGTCCGAGCTTAAAGCGTATAGCAATTTTACGGTTATTTCGTAATTAAGATATCCCTGCTGGTAGGCGGTTAGACAAGCGATTCTTGAACAAAAAGAAAGGAGCAGAAGATTTACTGGCCAGTATGAAAGGATCCTTTGCTTCAAAAAATAAGAATGAAAAACGGAGTAAGTAAGGTTTATACAGACAGACCGGATTATGCAGATTTTGATTCACCGGCAAAATTTGAGGCAATCAAGAGTATTATCGCGAAGAGATTAATAGAACATCCGGATGCCATATGCTCATATTCGGGCGGATCAGACAGTGATATCATGCTTGACCTGATTGAACGGACCAGAGCAATGTTCGAGTTACCGCCAATCAAATATGTATTTTTTAATACAGGATTGGAAATGAAAGCAACAAGAGATCATGTGAAGTATGTTGCAGAAAAGTATGGAGTGGAAATTGAAGAGAGAAGACCAGAGATCAACATCGTCCGGGCAACCAGAAAATATGGAATTCCATTCGTATCGAAAATTATGTCAGGAGGTTTGTCCGAATGGCAAAAGAAAGGAGTCCCTTTATCTATAGCAGATGAATATGATCAGGCAGAAGATAAGGCGGCGAAAAGAAAAGAGTTAAAAGAAAGATATCCTAAATGTGAGAGTCTGATTAATTTTCTTTGCTGCTGTAATTCGGCTGGGGAACCAAGACCAAACATTCAGCTCGTAATCAATTCATCAAAATACATGCGGGATTTCATCAAGAAGTACCCGCCAGAATTTATGATAAGTGCAAGATGCTGTGATTATTGCAAAAAGCAAATCGCTCATAAAGTTCAGAAAGATTATGACATGATTATAACGGGAGAGCGTAGAGATGAAGGCGGAATGAGATCGGTTCCCAGAAAAGACAACACGGCTCTTTGTTTCACGGAAACGGCAGATGGACATTATCGGCTAAGACCGCTCTATTATGTATCTGATAAAGATAAAGCATGGTACAAAGAGTATTACAAAATAAAATATTCGGATGCATATGAAGTATATGGATTGACCAGAACAGGATGCTGCGGATGTCCAATATCATATAAGGCAGTAGAAGATCTTGAAAAGATTCGAAAGTATGAGCCGAATGTAGTAAAGGCAGCATGGAATATCTTCGGAAAGAGTTATGAGTATCGAATGAAATACAACGAATACAAAAAGAAACGAATGGAAGAAGAAAAAAGAAAAGCTGAAAATATTGAGGGACAAATGACGATATTTGATTTTCCGGAACTGATTCCGGAGGAAGGAGAAAACGATGGCGATAATACATAATGTCCGTGGCGGGACGGTTGGCTTAAATGAAGAAGAACGGTTGATGATCGCAAGGCTACTGGTGAAGGCGGGATATACGGTTAAGATCGGATACAGGACGATTCCAGGGAATGCGAAGGGGAAGAAAGAATATATAGTTGAATACTGGGAGGAGAAAGAAAAGAAGATAGAAATGTAGAATGGTGTCGAACCTTGACAATTGAATATTGATGGTTGGAGTGGTATAATTTCCATATCAAATAGGCGGGAGGAAATACTATGCAAAAGAGGGAATGGTACAATTTCATTAATGACCAATTAAATGAAAAATTCACATTAATTGAAGAAATAGATAAAGAATTATTAAATCTTCAAAATATGAATTACGATTTTGCTGCATCTGGAAAAATAGAAGGAGAATCTATACGAATACAAGTAGATGATGAAAATTTCGATGATGACATAGTTATCGACAGAAAAGAAGTGTATCTGCAATGCGTATCAAATGATTTGACACCGGAAGAGGCAATAAAGAAAATCATTGAAATGAAAATTAAAGAGAAATAGAAAGAAATTATTCTTACCAACCATCAATATTCGGTGGTTGGTATTTTTTTAATAAAAATAGGCGAAAGGATGAAAATGAAGGATGTGGAGGAATAGATCATGGAAAGATTAACACATAAAAGAGAGAACGGTATAAAGCGAGGGTACTGGTCCCCGAATAAGAAACAGGAGTTGGTAGATAGACTGGCGATGTATGAGGACAGGGAAGATGCTAAGGACACAAATGTCCTCAGCAAATGGATTCCGATAAGTGAGAGATTGCCGGAGGATGAAAGTTACATATTGGTATCATTCGAGAATGCATCAATGCCGGATATCGCAAGATATGAAGAAAATGATGAAGGCGGTACATTCTATCCGGGAGATGATGAAAAATCATATTCAAGCTATGGAATATTTGTCAATGCATGGATGCCATTGCCGGAACCATACAAGGAGGAACAATGAAGATAATAATATTCATCATTATCGCCTGCATGCTCTTTGTTGCCTGGAGTTTATGCATTGTAGGGGCAAGTGCAGATGAACAATTGGAAATGATATATGCCAAGGATTTGGAGAGAAAGGAGAATAGCATGGATAATACATATGCACCAACGGAAAATAAAGAACAGGAAAAGATAAAGGTAGAGAGCATTGATACCATAGTGACTATGCACGGAGACAAGCCATATTACGAAAATAAGTATAGAGAAGTGGGAGATAAATGCTATCACATTGGGTATAGTTCTTATTATTTGGACGTTGCTCTTGAATATAGAAAGAAATATTTTGAGGTAGTAGAAAGAGAAAGTGACTGGATTCCATGCAGTGAACGGATACCTGAAGAGCCAAAAGAAAATCCGGTGTTTGATGGAAAATGTCTTGAAGTGTATTTGGTAACGACAAAATACGGAAGTAGCGACCAAGACAAAGTATATCCATTTAGAGCTTTTTGGAATGGAATTAATTTCACAGATGGATGTCGAATTTTGGATGTAATAGCGTGGATGCCGTTGCCGGAACCGTATAAGGAGAAAACAGAATGACAAATAGGGAATATATGATAAATCTATTGCTGGACGGTTTGGAATCACGCTTGAACCGAGTAAGCATTGATGATGGTGGTGCAAGCGAAGAAGCTATGATTTATTACAACATAAATTGTCCATATTATGCAGGTGATAAAAGAGCATATTGCCGAAAAGAAGGTAGTCTAGTATCAAGTAGAGAGGTATGCGTAGATTGTAAAGCACATTGGCTTGAACAGGAAGTTGATGAATAAAAACAAAACGACGAAGGAGCTGAGAAATGATTGAACAGAGGAAGAGACAGAAGACAGGTAAAGCTGGATGATCAGCAACACTATAAGGAGTTGGAAGAAAGTCATGATGCGAAGGCAAGTGAGAGATTCCATACACCAGCTTATCAGAGCTATTCGGTGGAGGATTACTTGCGGAAGATGGGAGTAGACATAAAAGAGGTGACCGGCGATGAGTGAATATGTCGAGTGCTATGAAAACTTAAAAGCAGCAGTTGTAAAGCTGGCAGCGGATGATTACCGGCGGGCATTGATCAGGCTAAGGCGACATCCAAAGGACACGAATGCAATTCATACTAAAATCGAATGCGAGCTGTTTTTTCGTAAAGGCATTGAGACGTACAGTGATATGGATGGAGAAGTGCTGATTAAAGGGATTCAGGAAAGAGTAAGGCGGGAGTATAATGAACAGAGAGCAGTTAAATAAATACAAGAAGAATAAGCGAGATATTGAGAATCTGGACGGGATCATTGCCAAGCTTCAGGAAAGACTGGATGCAGTACCGGTTGTATCGGGGAAGGTTACAAAGAGTTCGGATGATTTCCCTTACATCGAGGAGCATGTGCAGGTGAGAGTGGAAGAGCCAAAGGCAGCAACTGCATTGAAGATGCGGATCTGTGAAAAGGAGAAGAGAAAAGATCAGCTGATCCATGAGAATGAGAAAGTAGAGAAGTACATAGCTGCAATGCCTGATGGAACGGCCAAGGATATATTTGAGATGGTATTTTTGGATGGAATGACGCAGAAAGAAGTTGGGGAAAGCGTTGGATATACACAGTCTATGGTGTCAAAGGTTATTAAAGATATTTTGAAACATTCATAACATTCATATTTTGACTATGTTATTATTATACTGGAATTGATGAACAGATATTAAATCTTTCGATTAGTTCCCCCACAACCTAATAAAACCGAGAGAGGACACCTGGTGATGCCGGGTGTCTTTTTGCGTTGCATAATATTCGAATTTGGGATATTATATATAAGCATACCATAAGTTCTATTTTTGTTAAAAATGCGAATGGAATTTTATTGATGTGTAAAGTATAATGGTTTTAGAAAGGTGGGAATGATGATGTATAATGCCGTAGATGTAGCAAAGTATATTATTTGGTTCTGCAAAGAAAATGGGCATTCAATTAGTAATTTGAAATTACAAAAATTATTATATTTTGTGCAAGCCCAGTTTCTAATTACCACGGGAGAACCTGCTTTCCCAGAAGAGATTGAAGCATGGGATTTCGGTCCAGTAGTTCCAGAAGTGTATCAGCACTTTAAAATGTGGGGAAGTTCTGAGTTGCCAGATGCTTTTGCTAGAAATGCAGAAAAAAAGATATATAAAAGAGACCAAGAAATTATGAACGAGATTTTAGAGGAATGTGCACAGTATTCAGCGTCATTTTTAGTTGATATTACACATAATCAAGATCCGTGGGCTGATGTTTATGAAAAATATTGCAATAATGTAATTACAAAAGAAAGTATCAAGGAGTATTTCAAAAATAATTAATGTTAAATTGGGACAAAGGCAAAGATGAACAAAAAAATTCTTCCGCAGATTATATCCAGAAGATGGGTAAAGAAATGGATATAATCTGCGAAGAACTTTCAAAAGAAACAAAGACCTTTAAGGCAAAGAATTTTTTTGATAAGATACATGAATATATCATGAAAAATGATCGCCTTATATATACGCATATAACAAATTATATTTTCATGTTAAAAGAAGAAAACTTTGGAATCTTGCAAACGAATATAGATAGTGTTGTGAGTTATATGTATAGCGATGAATATCAGCAAGATTTTTCAGAATGGTTAGATGATAATCAGAAAAAGCTCGAATTAGAAAAAACGCAAAGAACAGTATTAAAAATGTGGGATCATGTAAATCTTGCGAGAAGACAATATCTTATGTTTCAGCGAAAAGATACTGAGTATGAAAAAATTGTTGATGAAAAGATGGAAATTGTTGGGGCGAAAATATCTAAAGAGATGAATGTACAATTGATTTCTTTAGTTGCGATTTTCACAGCACTTTCGTTCTTAGTGTTTGGAGGAATTAGTTCGTTGGACAATATCTTTGATGGAGCAGAAGATATTCCGATTTTAAAATTAATTGTTGTTGGATCAGTATGGGGATTTTGCATAATGAATATGTTATTCGTGTTTATATACTTTATCTCCAAAATAGCAAAACTCAATCTTAGCTCAACAGATGATGTAAACGCAAGTGTTTTAAAGAAATATCCTCTTGTATGTTGGTGCAATTTAGTGGTAATTTCTATATTTGTTTTAAGCAGTTGGGCTGTGTATATAAGTGGAGAGGAATTGAGTGTTAGATTATACGAATTTGTATATAAGAATCAAACAATATTTTTTGTTGTTGGTACGTTGGTAATTGTTGTGGGGATAGTTCTTGTTGCAAAAAGATTGTACAATAATATAAAAGAATGATGGTATTATGTAGGCACCCTCCGGGGTGCTTTTCTAATGTAAAAATAAACCAGAATTGAAGGTGGTGAAGTGGCGGGCTATGAAAACATAAGAGATGCAAATAACAATCGAACTCCGGAGGAACGCCGGGAGTTAGCAAAAATAGCGGGAAAAGCAAGCGGACAGGCAAGGCGCAGGAAAGCGAACTTCCAGAAGACGTTGAACCTGCTGCTTACTGCAGAAATAGATAACGAAGAATGGAAGCCGATTTTAGAGTCACTTGGAGTTGAGTGTACTTTGGAATCGGCTCTTCTTATGGCTCAGATTAAGGCTGCATTGGATGGGGATACACAGGCTGCGAAGTTTGTAGCGCAGTATTCCGGACAGAGTAACAGAGCTGAGGAAGATTTGGAGAACAAGAAGGCTGAAACAGAACTGATTAAAGCGAGAAAAGAATCCATCACAGGCGAAAACGAGAATAATGATGCACTTGATCGTCTGGATCAGATATTAAAAGAGGTGCGGGACAATGCAATTAAGCAAGAAACAGAATGAATATATTGTGAACGCAACTCATAGATGGAACATTAAATCCGGGGCAGTTCGTTCCGGAAAGTCTTATGTAGATACAGCTTTTGTGGTTCCATTCCGTATTCGAGAGAGGACTGGCAAGCCGGGACTAAATGTTATACTTGGTGTGTCTAAGGAATCGATTGAACGAAACGTGCTGCAGCCAATGCGTGAGATTTATACAGAGGAACTGATCGGGCAGATCAATAACCGGAATATGGCAATGATCTGTGGTGAAGAAGTATATTGCCTGGGGGCAGAGAAAGTCAGTCAGGTAGCGAAGATACAGGGAGCCAGCATAAAATATTGTTACGGTGATGAGATTGCCAAGTGGAACAAAGAAGTGTTCCAGATGTTGAAATCACGACTTGATAAGCCTTATTCGTGCTTTGATGGAGCTTGTAACCCAGAACATCCAACACACTGGTTGAAAGAGTTTCTGGATAATGACGAACTGGATATCTATTTGCAGAGATACACAATCTTTGATAATCCGTTTCTTCCACAGGAATTTGTTGAGCAGCTGTGCAAAGAGTATGAGGGTACAATTTATTACGATCGTCTGATTCTTGGGTTATGGAAGAGAGCAGAAGGAGCAATTTATAAACGATTTGCAGACAATCCGGAGAAGTTCCGGTGTGAAGTACTGGAAGGACCTGCAGACAATCCGGAACATAAACAATTCAGGAAAAATGATATTGTATCGATAGAGATTGGACTTGACTTCGGAGGAAATCAGTCCGGTCATTCTTTTGTGGCCAGAGGATATACAGACGATTACAGAGACGTGATAGGGATTATGTCTAAGCGAGTCATGGCAAAAGACCAGGAAAAAGACATAGACAGCAATATGCTGGATCAGTTGTTCTGCGATTTTGTTCAAGAGGTAATTGATAAATACAGTGTGATCAAAAAACAAGGCGATTATGTAGAGTACTGTAATGTGGAATCCGTTTACTACGATAATGCGGAGACAGTGCTCGGTAATTCCATCCGAAATGCAGTGGAAAAGAGATTCCCTTGGATGATTGTAAGAAAAGCGAAGAAAGCATCTATCATTGATCGGATTCGCTGTACGATCCGATTGATGGGAGCTGGAAGGTTCTGGATTACAGAGGATTGCAAGTCCCTGCAGACAGCACTTTCGGATGCGGTATGGAATAAAGACGTGAAAGATAAAGATGAGCGTCTGGATGATGGTAGCACCGATATTGATAGCTTGGATGCATTTGAATATACAATTGAACGGGATATGCGAGATCTGATAGAAGAGGTGGAAAATGTTTGATGGATTAAAAAGACTATGGGGAAGGATAGTGAGCATGTTTAATTACACGACATTAAAAAATATAATTGGCAAAGATGTGGCACTGTCACAGACCATGATCGATGCCATCAATGAATGGAAAAGAATGCTGGCCGGAAATGCAGACTGGTGTGACGATACAGTAGAATCCTTGAAATTGGAAGAAGGTATCTGCCGTGAGTTTGCAGATTCGGCTCTGGTGGAGATGGAAGCCAAGATATTAAATAATGACAAGATGGATAAGGTTCTCCAGAAAGGCCTGTCCGACATAAATAAGAAGCTTCAGACCGGTCTTGCTCTTGGAGCAATGGTTCTCCGACCGCTTGGTCCGGACAAGACAGAATATGTTGCTGCAGATAAATTCATTCCGATTAGTTTTGATGATAACGGAGTCCCAAATGATATTGCTTTTCTGGTTGTAAAGTGTACTGGTGAAAATGACTATTACACCAGAGTAGAGAGACATTATTTCACAAATGGGAATCTGACCATTGAAAATAAATGTTATCATTCGCAGAGCCGAAGTGATATCGGGCAGAGATGCAGCCTGGAAGCAGTCGCAGAATGGGCAAATATTCAACCTGGGCCAATTGTTTATACCGGTATGACAGAAATGGATTTTGGATATTATCAGAATCCAATTGAGAATAAGGTGGATAGTTCTTCATGTGGTGTATCAATATATGAGTCGGCAAAAGGATTGATAAAGAAAGCTGATGTGCAGGCAGCACGTCTTGACTGGGAATATGATTCTGGAGAACGTGCGATTCACGTGGATCAGAGAGCATTAAAGAGTAAAGGCGGTAAGACTTACCTGCCAAGGCTGAAAAAACGTCTTTACAAAGGGATGAACCTTGAAGATGGTAAGGACAAAGAACTTTACAAAGAATATTCTCCTGCAATGAGGGATGAAGCATTTCGAAGAGGATTAGAAGAATACAAACGAGAGATTGAGTTCAATGTTGGTCTTGCTTACGGAGATCTGTCTGACGCACAGGAGGTGGATAAGACAGCCACGGAAGTGCTTGCATCAAAGACTAGAAAATACAACCGAGTTACTGCAATACAGGAGAAGCTCGAAGAATGTTTAAATGGATTCGTAAATGCGCTGGCTTTCTACAACGGTTCTTATATGTCTGGTGTGGAATTTACTTGCGAGTTCAATGATTCAATCTTGGCAGATGAAGAATCAGAAAGGCAGCAGGACAGGCAAGACGTGAGTATGGGTGTTATGAGCCTGGTTGAATACCGCATGAAATGGTATAACGAGGACGAAGCAACTGCAAAGTCAAAGATCCCGGAACAGAATCAGGTGATGGAGTAAGATGCGGGATGATTACAAAAATAAGATGGCCAGTAAGATCGCTGCCAGATATCAAGACCTGGAAGAACGGATCATGCAAGATATTGTTCGAAGGATCGTTAAAACTGGTGAGATTACCAGTACTGCAGATTGGCAGATCAACCGGTTGCGGATTCTTGGATATTCTTCGGAGGATATTGAGCGGGAAATCAAAAAGACGCTTAATGCTTCCTACCCGGAGATGTTTGAGCTGTACGACAAGGTAATCGAAAAGGAATATGTTCGAGATAATGATGTCTATGAGCAGATCAATGCAGAATATATACCGTATGATCAGAACGAGCAGCTTAATCAGATCACAGAAGCAATTATTGATCAGAGTTGTGAAGATTTGGAGAATATAACCAATTCACTCGGATTCTATTTGGACTATGGAAACGGCAGGAAGGTGCTGACACCACTTGCACAAGTGTATTCGGGATATCTGGATGCAGCATGTTATGATATCGTAACCGGCGCGTTTGATTATAACAGTGTCCTGAGACGAGTAGTTACACAGCTCACGAACAGCGGACTTCGGAAGATTGATTATGCTTCTGGGAGAGCCGATCGGGTGGATGTGGCTGCAAGGAGAGCGGTCATGACTGCAGTCAGTCAGATTACCGGAAAGATATCTGAGTACAACGCACAGAAGCTTGGCACGGAGTATTTTGAGGTGGAGTGGCATGCAGGTGCACGACCGACTCATGCAGTGTGGCAAGGGCGTGTCTGGTCCAAGGAACAGTTGTATTCAGTATGCGGTCTGGGGACAGTTACAGGACTTCTTGGAGTAAACTGCTATCATACATATTATCCATTCTTTCCTGGACTATCCGAACGTAACTGGTCGGATGAATGGCTGGATGTCAAGAATCTGGAAGAGAGTGAACCGAAGAACTTTGGGGATAAGGAATATACCTTGTATGAAGCCAAACAAAAGCAACGTCAGATGGAATTGGCGATGCGGTCGCAAAGAGAAAAGGTTCGACTGCTCCAGAAAGGCAAGGCTGATCCGGATGAAATTCTGTTGCATAAAGCAAAGTATCAAGGACAGTTAAATGAATATTCCAGATTTTGCCGGAAAATGAAGCTTACGGAAGAACGTGAGCGTATTTACCTGGATATGAAAGGTCGGGTGGCAACAAATAGCAAACGACAGAATGCATTGTTCCCGCCGGAAATGATCGAAAATGCTTCCAAGGATGTAGCTCAGTATAAGCGTTATAAAGAAGTTCTGGGAGATTCTATGGGTTCGCTTGTTAATTTCGGTCAGGTGAAATATAATGATAGTGAGAAGTGGAAAATTATCAGTGAAACATATACAGATGTAAAATGGCAGAGTCAAGCACTGAAGAAGAAACAAATAGGAGAAGTGCATTCTATCCCGTATAAAGGTACTCCGAATAGCGTGTTTGATAATTTCAAAGATGGTGCCTTGCAGAGACGTAGATATTACGGAAATGATGGAAGACCAAGATTGGACATAGATATGACGGATCACGGAAATTCAAAAGAACATCCGATTGTACCACATTATCATAACTGGTATCTTGATGAAAAAGGTAACTTGAAACGTGAAGCAAAGCACGATAATCCACTTAAATTAGGGCATAAAATTGCTAATAAAGATATTCTCGAGAAGAGGTGATTGAAATGATTGAGTATAAAGATTATGCAAAATTTGAGAACTTGTCTGAGCTGTCAGAAGCTATAGAGATAGGATTAGATATCGAGTTTATTCTTTATGGAGAAAGATATAATATTTCGTGGAGAGATGATGAGCCGTTTATATGCAGGTGTCCAGAAGGTGAGACTAATTTCTATACAGATGCCAAGGCAATGCTTGATAAACATAAAATAAATGATAGACAGTTAAAGGAATTATGGAATGATATGAAAGTATTATCCATGTAGCTACCACCAGTCGAAAGGCCGGTGGTATTTTTGTACGCATTTTTAGGAGGTGATCCACTTATCTCCCTTTGAGACGCAGGGTTATGCGTCTTATTTTTATGCCCTGTCATAAGGCTATAAACTGGACAATTACCCGGCCGGAGGTCTAACCGGCTATATCCCATACCGCTGAAAGAGCGGTCAATAAAATATTTCAGGAGGAATGTAACTATGAAAAATATTTATGAGATTTTGAAAGAGTATGGTATGGAAGTCCCGGCAGATAAAAAAGCGGATTTCGATAAGGCTTGGAAAGAAAATTATCGTACTAAAAGTGAGTATGATAATGCAGTTTCGCAGAGGGACAACTATAAGGCCTCTCTGGATGATGTGAATGCCAAGCTGAAGGAGTTTGAAGGTGTCGATGTAAAAGATCTGCAGGGACAGATCACAAAGCTTCAGGGAGATCTGAAAGCAAAAGATGATGAATACGCAGCGAAAGAGGCAGATCGTGTATTCATGGATTCTATCAAAGAAGCAGTCAAGACTGCAGGTGGAAGAAATGAAAAGGCTGTTATTGCCATGCTGGATATCGATGCTCTGAAAGAATCAAAGAATCAATCCGCGGATATCAAAAAGGCTTTGGAGGATGTAAAGAAGTCAGACGGATATCTGTTCGGAGCAAACGAACCAATCAACAATGCAGTAGGTGGAACCAACATTAGCGGTGGAGCGGATCCAGGAGCAGACGATGTCTCAGCTATTCGCGCTGCTATGGGACTGCCGGAAAAGAAATAAGGAAAGAGGTAGAAAGATATGGCGAATGCAATTACATTAAGAAAAACATATTCCACACTTCTGGATGAGGCATACAAGTTAGCATCATTAACAGCAGTGCTGGATGGACCGAATGATTTAGCTCAGGAGGGCGCAAATGCGAATGAAATCTTAATCCCGAAGATGTCTATGAGCGGATTAGCAGATTATGATAAGCAGACAGGCTATGCCTTAGGAGATGTAACGCTTGATTACGAAACAAAGAAGTGTGACTATGATCGAGGTCGTATGTTCACTGTAGATGCAATGGATAATATTGAATCTGCAGGTATCGCGTTTGGACGTCTGTCCGGCGAGTTCTTACGTACACAGGTAGTGCCGGAATTGGATACATGGAGACTTGCGAAGTATGCTGGATATGCATCAGGAAACAATGTTGTTACAGGAGCGATTGCTGATGGAAAAGCAGGTATTGCGGCAATTCGTGCGGGCAAGACTGCAATTAAGAATGCGGAGGCTAAAACAGAGACTTGCTACCTGTTTATTTCGACAACGCTGAAAGGAATGATTGATGACCTTGACACAACGGCATCAAAGAAGGCGATGGAAGATTGGGCAGGAGTAATTGAAGTACCGGCAAGCAGATTCTTTGACAAAATCACACTGACGAAAACTGGTGCAGGTGGATTTGCAACCACGGGAGGAAAAGCAATTGATTTCTTGATTGTGGACAAAAACGCAGCAATTCAGTATCAGAAACATACAGTTTCGAAGATTATCACTCCGGAGCAGAACCAGACAGCTGATGCATGGAAGTTCGGTTACAGAACAGTTGGTATTGCAGAAGCGAAGGACAATAAGAAAGTAGCAATCTATGTTCACAAAGCCGGAGAGTAAGGAGTGATGTCATGAATGTGACATACGAGTATTACAAGGATTCTTTTGGTGGTTCTCTGATTCCGGAGAACCGCTGGATTTCCTTGGAATTAAAAATGAGTGCAAGACTTAACCAGTATACATTTGATCGAATGAAAGAAGACAACTGGCCGGAACAAGCCAAAACAGCACTTTGTGAAATGTGCGATTGTGCATATAAGTATGAGCGGCGTGACGGAAAGACTTCGGAAGATAATGATGGCTATTCCGTGTCATATGATACGAGTAAGCCATTGAATGTGATGTTATATGAAATCGCAGAAGTGTATTTGATCAATACAGGATTAATGAGTTTGGCGGTGGATGATGATGTTAACGAATGCAACGATAACTGTTTATAACCGTGGGTACGATCTACTCACCCGTTTCGATACCTGGCATAGAACCGTTATTGAGAATGTGCATGTATATGTTAATCACAAGGCATCTGTTGGCGATTCCGGACTAAACAGTGCAGAAGTATATAAGATCCGTATTCCTACCGATGTGGAGAATGCGGATCAGTATCTTCCACCGGAGGAATATGCGAAGTTGAAAGATCCGGAAGAACACTGGACTATTCAGACAGATGATCAGATTGTGCTCGGTGAGTATGATCAGGAGATTGAAAGATCAGCTGATCTGAAAGACGTACGGTTGAGACATTGCAAAGTGTTGTCCTGGTCGGATAACCGGTTCGGCGGGTTGCCACATTGGAGAATTGAAGGTGAGTAAATGGCACAGAAAAAGGAATTTCGAATTACAACCCCTCGTGGAAGTGTGTTTACTTCAGCTGATGCGAATGGAAGCGTAACGGCAAAAATAGAGTGGGCACCAGGATTTGCGCAGCGAAAGGCTGAGAGCTTTTCAAAAGCGCAACAGTTTGTTGATTCAGAATGCCTGAGGTATATGAATCCACTTACACCAAGACGAACAGGATTTCTGATTAAATCAGGAACACTTGGAACAGTGATCGGATCCGGAAGTATCGAATATTTAGCGCCTTATGCCCGCCGGCAGTATTATGAACACAAATCACGGGCAAGGTGGTTTGAGACCATGAAGGCGAGCAAGAAAGACGTAATCAGAGAGGGGGCCGAGAAGCTTGCTGCACGTTAAGAGGCCGATTATTGATAGTATCCGGGAGTACATTGCCACTTGCCCGTACGTCGATGATCGAAAGATTAATATTGATTATCTCGGTGATGGAATGGAGTATTCCATTGATCCGATCGGGGCAGATCCCATCTACAAAAGGTATACCGATGGAACCTGCCTAAAACAATTCCAGTTCGCTCTGACCAGTAAAGAAGCCTATGACGGTGATGCCAGAACTGGCATTGCTAACAGCGGATTTTACCAGTCGTTTGAAGAGTGGGCGGAACAGAACAACTTAGATGATATTTTCCCAGAGTTGGACGGGCACGATGCCATAAAGGTGGAAGTGCTGCAGTCCGGCTATTTGTTTGCACCGGATGTAGACCTGGGACGATATCAGATGATCTGCAGATTGATTTATAAATAGGAGGTAGAACATGGAAGGAGATACAAATAAAAAGAAATTAGTAGGCAGGCATAAGCGGGTAGCGTTTATGGATGTCGCCGGTGATGGTAAGACATTTACCAGGATGACAGGGTTCACATCAATGTCTGATTCAAAGAACTCTACAGAGTACAGCAGGCAGTATGTGGATGAAGCATCAGAACGATCAGACGTAGTTGGATATGCTCCATCTATGGATTATGAGTTTGACCGTTATACAAATGATGCGGTGCATGCAAAGCTGGCAGAGATTACAGATGATGAGATTCTGGGATCAGATGCACAGGTAACTGTTGTGGTTGTGGATCTTTTTGACGCTACGGCAGAAGATGCCAATACATGTACAGCTAGAAAGCGTGATTGGAGTGTTATTCCCGATTCAGAAGGTGATGGAACGGATGCACTGATCTACAAGGGCAGTTTGAAAGCAGCAGGAGAAATTGTAAAGGGTACTGCGACAACGACAGATAAGTGGCAGACATGTACATTTACAGCAGAGTAAAGATAGGAGAGTGAGCCGATGAGCCTTTTTAAATTTGGAGATCTCGAAGCGGAGATTGATTTTACAGATGTACTATTTTTGGAAAATCTTGAAGATGCGAAACAAGCAATGAAAGAAGAAGCTGCACGTGTACCCAAAACTGGAAAGACTGCAGATATTATTCGTGCACAATGCCAGTGTTACTTTAATTTTTTTGACAGAATTATCGGAGAAGGTGCACATGAAGAAATGTTTCAGGGGAAAATCAGCTTGAATGCATGTCTTGATGCTGCGGATGAGTTGCTGAAATTCGAAAATGACGAAGCGACAAAGCTGAATGGACGATACAGTGAATATACCATACAGCAGCATGGTAACAGACAGCAGAGACGTAATTATAATAAGCAGCATGGAAAGAAGCAGAATAAGGGAAATGTTACTTATTACCGTAATGGTAACAGGTAGTATGCTATGAATATTTTGTTCGATAAATTTCCGGATACAGTTTTCGTGAATGGTGAAGCTTACCAAATTGAAACAGATTTTCGTGAATGGATACGATTTGCTAAACTGGTGGAAGACGAGGATATCCCCTGGCAGATAAAGTGCCGACTGTTGTTGCAATGGTACATAGATGGGATTCCGGATGATCTGGAAACAGCAGTTTATGCATTGGGTGATTTTCTGGCAATGAAAACAGAAAACGCAGAAGAGGATGAGAGTATTACCGGATCTGCACCGAAGCAATTGTATTCTTTTGAACAAGATGCAGAGTGTATTTACAGTGCATTCCGAGAGGTGTATGGAATTAATCTGCAGACGATTCCGTATATGCACTGGTGGGAGTTCCAGACATTGTTTGCTGGCCTTCCGGAAAAGACAGAGATCAAACAGAGAATTATGTACCGGAGCATAGATCTCCGGACAATTAAAGATAAGGACGAGCGTAAGAGAATTAAAAAGATACAGGAGATAGTTGCGCTGAAAAAGAAGAATCAGAGAAAAATGACAGATTATGAGATTGGAGATATGTTTGCGTGATGGAGCATATGATTAAGATCCCGACAGAAAGAAAGTGGTTCCGGTGTCCTTGTTGCGGTAAGAAGTTATTGATATACGATGATACCGCCAAATGTGATGGTGTATATATTAACTGTCGGGAGTGTAAGAGAGAAGTAAAAATAAAGATATAAAGCACATGTGAGCCGTTGAGCCGTGCTATCAGAAAGGATGATAGTATTGGCAGACGGCTATTTAAATTTTGATACCAAGATAAATGAAAAGGGATTTAATGACGGTATAAGTAAACTTGGTAGTCTTGGCAAATCAGGACTATCAATAGTCAGTAAGGCAATGACTGGAGCAATTGCTGCAGTCGGAACCGGAGCTGCAGCGATTATAAAATCGTCACTCGGTGTAGTTGCCAACATGGAGCAACAGGTAGGTGGTGTAGAGACTCTATTCAAGGACAGTGCGAATACGGTCATAGCAAACGCAAATAAAGCATACAAGACTGCGGGAATGTCCGCAAACAATTACATGGAAACAGTGACAAGCTTTTCAGCATCATTGTTGCAGAGCCTAGGAGGAGATACTGCGAAAGCGGCATCTTACGCAGATCGGGCTATTGTGGATATGTCTGATAACGCAAATAAGATGGGCACGAATATGCGTGACATCCAGAATGCTTATCAGGGTTTTGCAAAACAGAATTACACCATGCTAGATAACTTAAAGCTTGGGTATGGCGGTACTCAGGAAGAGATGAAACGTCTCATTTCTGATGCGTCAAAGATGACTGATGTCCAGAAAGAACTTGGTGTTACAGTCGATGCAAGCAGCTTGTCCTTCGGAAATATTGTAAATGCTATTAGTGTTGTCCAAAAGCAGATGGGAATCACTGGGACTACTTCGAAAGAAGCAGCGACTACAATTGAAGGTTCTGTGAATTCTGCCAAAGCAGCTTGGGAAAACTTTGAAGCTGGAGTTATAAGTGCAAATGACCTTGTAGAGACATTCTGGACTGCAGCGCAGAATATTTTTACAAATTTAGGACAGATCATACCAAGATTAGGAAAAACGGGGATGGATGTTGTCAGCGCACTTGCCGGGAAAATCGGCGGCGCTGTTCCACAAGTAAAAGGTTTTACTGATAGTATTTCCAAATTAGCCAATGAGCTAAAGGGGATGAACAGTGATCAACTGTTAAATCTTGGAAAGATGGCAGTTGTAATTGCCGGATCAGCTCCGGCGTTGTCCATATTTGGAAAAGGAATTGAAAATGTAAAAACTGCAACTGATGGATTTAACGACATTGTTGATGGAGTTGTCACATCTATAGGAAAAGTACCTAAAGGGGCAAAGAGTGCCAGTGCCACGTTTAAAAAGATAGGTGGTGAGTTCAAATATCTCGGCGAAAGTATTGCGCTTCCGTTCCAGGATCTTGGGGAGAAAATAGCTCCTCGTCTGAAAGATCTTGGCGGATTTATGGCTGAGTCCTGGGCGAATGGACCGGGAGGAAAAATCACCGGAGCTGTAACAAATACTGTTAAAAAGATAGGTGGAGCTTTTGGACAAATCGGTCCAAAACTGGCTGAAAAGTTCCCGGGGGTAGCAGAAAAGTTTGCAGAGCTTGGCACGAAGATGTCAGCCGTTTCGGCGAAGGTTTCCAAAGTTCTGGGAAAAGCCGGAACAAAGATATCTGAATATGCCGGTTTTATTGCGGATGCATTCACACCGATCTTATCAAGAGTAGCCTCTTTTGCACCGACATTCTTTAAGCTGATTAACATCGGCGCAGGAGTGGCAATCATTGTTGCTGGTATGGGATTGATCTACAGTCAGTTTGGTACACAGATTGATCAGTTGCTATTACTCGCACAGACCAAAGGACCGGAAGTAATCACGAACTTTGCTAATGGCATTACTGCAGCATTACCAGGATTGGTTGCTCAGGGCGCAACGCTGATCATGGGAATTCTTAATGCCATTACAGCAAATCTGCCGGCATTAGTCAGTGCCGGAGTGAGTATCATATCTACATTAGCAGGAAGCTTAGGGGCGCAATTACCGCAGTTAATTCCTTGTGCAGTGCGGATGATTATGACGTTGGTAAGCTCTTTAGCGGGCAACCTGCCAAAGCTGATACAGTCTGGTCTTAAGTTAATGAAAGGTCTTGCAAGCGGAATTGCCAATTCGATTCCGATAGTTGCAGCCAAAGCACCGGTCATCATAGGAAAGCTTGCATCGACAATTATAACAAATCTTCCTAAAATCCTGACTGCCGGAGTACAGATCATAACTAAGCTTGCTGTTGGTCTGGTGAGAGGAATACCAGCTCTGATCGGAAAGATTCCAAGCATGATAAGCCAGATCAAGAATGCATTTACCCGTGTGAACTGGGGAAGCGTGGGAATGAATATTATAAAAGGTATTGCAAGTGGATTGGCAAATGCCGGAGGCGTGATTGTAAAAGCAGCCAAGAGTGCAGCTAAAAGCGCATTGGACGCAGCTAAGAGCGCACTGGGAATTCATTCACCATCTCGAGTATTCCGTGATCAGGTGGGTAAGATGATGGCTCTTGGTATGGGAATTGGATTTGAGAAGAACATTCCGCTCAAGTCCATGAATGTAGGAGTACAGAGAGCGGTATCTGGATTACAGAAATCCGTAGATCTTGCATTATCGGCGAGAACTGTAGATAAGACGGTTGGAAGAGTGAAAAGCTATCCGGGATTTGACGGAGGTAAAGATATCGATTACGACCGATTAGAAAGAATCCAGATGAAAGCTGCAGATAAATTATCTAAGCGTCCGATTTATCTTGGAACAAAGAGAATTGATGAACCGTTACCGAAAGGAGCAGTACCGGTATGGTAAAAGCATATTACAAAAATAGCAGAGGGGAGGTGCTTTGGCTTACCAAGGCACCTTTTCGTACTGTTGAGGCAGACTGGTTTGACAGTACCTGGGAAGAGAAAGATGGCGGGTATGAGAAGACAATAACAATAGATGTTGTTGGAAAGAGAAATGAATTTGTACAAAACATGGAGACGTTATACAAAATAATATCCGTAGATTCTGAAACAGGAAATTATGGCCAATTGTATGTAAATGATACTTTTCTTCCGTGTCAGATTTACGAGACAAAAAAGACCGGGTGGAAAGGATATGTATATACGGAAGTGGAGCTTAGATTTGTTGCTCCGGAACTATCTTGGATTACTGTTTTAAACAAAAGATTTTTCCCGCAAGAAGAAATAGCAGCAGATAGCGGCTTAGATTTTGATTACGATTTTCCGTTTGATTTTATGAATGAGAAAAGAGGATCTGCAGAATTTGAAATTAATCATATCATACCATCTGAATTTGAAATGATTATATATGGGCCATGCGTGAATCCAAAAGTGCTGATTAACGGATATCCATATGAAGTACTTACGACTTTGGAGAATAATGAATATTTGATCATCAACAGTATGGAACAAACGATTACAAAATATCTTTCGAATGGCACGACAGCAAATTTATTCGATGCCAGAGGATATGATTATTCTGTGTTCGAAAAAATTCCGTCAGGGTTGATATCTGTAAGTTGGAGTGGAGACTTTGGGATAGATATGTATGTTTTCCTGAAGAGGAAGGAGGCAGCATGGTAATCTTGGCGACAAGAAATAAGGAGATAGGAACGAATCCGTTACTGGATGCGAATTGTACATTTGATGCAAATAGCGATCGAGAGTTCTCTGTTAAGATTGCGCGATGTAATTGGACGAAAGATATGACTTTTGGCAATTTCGTGTACGTACCGGATACAGAATATGGCGGAATTATCGAAGATGTACTGACGGACACATCTTTGGATTATGTGGAACTAAAAGGTTACACATGGCGCGGACGTATGGAAATGAAAGTGATAGAGCCGCCATCCGGAAGTGATTACAAGACGGTATCGGGAGAATTGAATGCAGTCCTTAAAAAACTGATTGAACCGGAATTTGGAGGATTATATGTTGTATCAGGGGAAAGTACGGGGGTGACCGTAAGCAATTATCAGTTTGACCGCTATTGCACATTGTTAGAAGGAATCACCAAGATGTTGAAAACTGTTGGATATAGATTGGATATTCAACACAAGCGAGAGCGAGGGGTTCCCGGATACATTCTGATCAGAGCCGTACCGATCGTGGATTATTCCGATGAGATTGAGCTATCAAAAGACTCGGGACTTAATTACACGATGGAAGATAAAAGAAATGGAGTAAATCACTTGATCGTGACCGGAAAAGGTGAGCTGAAGGATAGAAATGTATTGCACTTGTATGTATGGCCAAATGGTTCATTCAAGAAGACACAATATTATAAGGGATTGGCTGAAATCACTCAGGTATATGAAAATACATCAACAGAAACGGATGAATTAGAGAACCAAAGCACAAAGAAATTGCAAGAACTATGTAGCAAAAAGATTTTTGGTATGGACATAGCAAAGCTTGGTATTGATGTGGGCATTGGAGATATTGTTGGTGGCCGGGATTATCTTACAGGGATGTATTCCAGTCGTCCAGTAGCCAATATTATTTATAGTGTTACAAATAGAGTAGAGTCTAAAGAATACGAATTGGAAGGAGAGAGCGATAATGGAAATAGTTAGTGGAAGAACAGGAAAACCACATGTTACGAGCCAGCAGTTCCGGCAGATCATAGAAGGAATCATTGGTGATGATAGTTGTATATTACCGTCAGGAGAAAATCTGGAACCGGAGCTGGTATCCAACAATTCTCTCAAGATCCGAAGCGGAATGATGTGCCATCATGGGAATGTGTCTTCTGTAAAAATCGGAACTTATGATGAGGTGGAACTTACAAATGGATCGCAGGGAATGAAGAGGATAGATCTGATTGTTAACCGGTATACAAGAAACGAAGAGGATAACACAGAGAAAAATGAATGGGTTGTGATCATGGGAACCCCTGCAGAGAGTATTCCAGTAGTTCCGGAGTATACGCAAGGAGACTTGCAAAAAGGAGATCTTTTGGATGATTGCCCGGTATTCGAAGTACATTTTGATGGAATTAATATTGTGGAAGTGACGAAGAAATTAGAGATCGCTAAGACAAATAAGGAGTTGGCTGCTAAATTACCGGTCTATGGAACCACACCAATCATCGAAACCAGGGCAAATTCTTACAAAGATACTTCTGTGAAATTCGGCAAAACATTTTCGAAAGCACCGTTCGTACTATTAACGTTATCTGGTGGCTCACAAAACACCAAAACTTTTGCAGTGCAGGTTAAAGATGTATCTACGACTGGAATGACAATACGAACTGTTAATGGGTATAGTTCAAGCGTATCAATGCTTATTAATTGGTGTGCTTTCATTTAGGTTAATCTATATAACCGACAACTACCGAAAGTGTAGCGTTATTCCATGCAGTATTAAGCCATAGCTGAACTATATTGCCTGATGTGATAACAAGATGCGCAAGCATTCCTTCATTATAAGCACTGGATGCTCCAACAGGAGATGCTGGAAGAACATGAAGATTGTTACTATATCTTAGGACTCCTTGAACGCCGGATATAGTTATAGCGTTATTAGCGCCTTTAATAAAATTTTTCGTAACCGAAAAACGTTTGTACTTTATGTTGGAAAGTTGCTCGGTCAAATCCTTATTTTACACAGAAAGGAGATATACATAATTATGAAAATTACATTCA
>OLNP01000110.1_pt1 | contig 87776 bp, 51 predicted proteins | sample 1671951 | NCBI WGS metagenome assembly OLNP01 (sample SAMEA3136629, study PRJEB25190) | human gut metagenome | biome: human gut; feature: human-associated habitat; material: faeces | place: Austria | collected 2013
GTCCTGCGGCCGAAGCCCGCAGCCGCGCCCGCCGCTGCGCCGCGCGTCCGCACACAGAACCTCGATCTGGACGAAAAGGAGCTGCAGCGCATCATCGAGCGGGAATTCGGCCCGCAGAAGACGCCGCTGTACCGGCCGCCCGCCGCCAAGGCCGAGGCGGCCGTCACCCTGCCGCCCCGCCGGAAAGAATACCTCATCGTAGACGGCTACAACATGATCTTTGCGTGGGACGGGCTGCGTGAGCAGGCGGGATATGATCTCAGCGGCGCTCGCGAGCGCCTGCTGGATCTTCTGAGCAATTACTGCGGCTTCCACCCCTGCGAACTCATCGTCGTGTTCGACAGCTACCGCGTCAGGGGCGGCACCGGCTCCCGCAGCCGCCACAATAATCTGCGCGTCGTCTACACGCAGGAGGATGAGAGCGCCGACCTCTATATCGAAACGCTCGTCGGCAAGATCGGCAAAAACTACGCCGTCCGCGTGGCGACGTCCGACGCGCTCATCCAGCTCTCCGCCCTGCGCAGCGGCGTGCTGCGCGTCTCCGCCGCAGAGCTGGAGCGCGAGCTCGAGCGGACGAACGGCGAGATCGCCGCCGTTCTGCGCCGTCTGCGCGAGGAGGCCCGCCACGCGGCCGGGCAGGAAAGCCCGCTGCGCGCCCTCGATCCAAAATCAAATCCCGACAAGGAGGAACCGATATGAAACAGATCACACTCGGCACGACCGGCATCACCGTTCCGCAAAACGCCTTCGGCGCACTTCCCATCCAGCGCGTGAGCGCGGATGAGGCCGTCCGCCTGCTCCGCCGCGCCCGCGAGGGCGGCATGCGCTTCTTCGACACGGCCCGTGCCTATACGGACAGCGAGGAAAAGCTCGGTCTTGCCTTCGGCGGGCAGTGGGACGGCCTGTATGTCGCCACGAAGACCGCCGCCAAGACGCCCGAGGACCTCCGGGCCGATCTGGAAACGTCCCTGCGCCTGCTGCAGCGCGACTACATCGATATCTACCAATTCCACATGGCCGGGCAGTGCTACCGTCCCGGCGACGGTACCGGCATGTACGAGGCCATGCTCGAGGCAAAGGCGCAGGGCAAGATTCGCCATATCGGCATCACGGCGCACAAGATCGGCGTTGCGGAGGACATCATCGCCTCCGGTCTCTATGAAACGCTGCAATATCCCTTCAGCTATCTCTCCACGCCGCGCGAGGCCGCGCTGGCCGAGAGCTGCCGCAAAGCGAACATGGGCCTGATTGCCATGAAGGCGCTGGCAGGCGGCCTCGTCACGAACGCCGGCGCCGCCTTTGCCTACATCGCGCAGTATGACAACGTGCTTCCCATCTGGGGCATCCAGCGCCCGGAGGAGCTGGAGCAGTGGCTCGGCTTCTTCCGGACTCCCGCCTCGCTGACGCCGGAGCTGCGCAGCTTTATCGAGAAGGAGCGCGGAGAGCTGACCGGCGAATTCTGCCGCGGCTGTGGCTACTGCCTGCCCTGCCCGGCCGGGATCCAGATCAACCAGTGCGCGCGCATCTCCCTGATGATCCGCCGCGCGCCGTCCGAGAGCTGGCTGGCCCCCGCCATGCAGGCCGAAATGGAGAAGATCGAGCACTGCCTCGGCTGCGGCCAGTGCAAGAGCCGCTGTCCCTATGAGCTGGACACGCCCAATCTGCTAAAGCGCAATCTGGCGGACTACCGCCGCATTCTGGCGGGAGAGGTCAGCACGGAGTCCTATCTCCGCCCCGCACAGAAATAAACCGGCAGCCCCGAAAATTTGGTGGCGGCATGCCGAACATTTCGGCCGTTTTCCCGTCAAATCGTTGTACATCGGCGCGGAGGCATCGAAAAATTCACAAAACCGCAAAACTTCCCATATTTACTCCGCATGCCGGATGTGCTAGAATGTAGGAAAAATGTCTAAAGGAGGAATGCGCCATCAAACGCAACGAGGCCGATCCCCGCGATCGGCAATATGAACCGGATCCTTCCGAGCAGGCGCAGAAACGCCGGAAAAAGGCGAAAAAACCGAACCGTGGTCTGCGTGTGGCCGCCGTGCTGCTGACGATCGTCCTGGCACTGGAGGGGCTGTACTGCTTTGTGGTCTTCACGGATATCCCGGCGATCAAATCGCTCCGTGAGGCCTATATTGAGACCGCCATGAACACGCTCTCCCACCAGTGGCTTGCCAAATGGTTCCTGCCTTCCTATATGATCGACGAGGTCGTGGCCCGTCAGGATCAGGCCCGCAAGGATCAGGAGGGCAAGATCAGTACCTGGGACAAGATCTCCGCCTCGGATGCCACAGACAAGAACGGTGAGACCGTCGCCCCGACGGAGCCGACGTCCCAGACGGACGAGGAGCGCTTCTATGAGCTGTTCTGGGAGCTGGACCGCATTTCGTTTGAGGACTACGTCAGCGCCCATCCCGATGTGACGGCCAACGGCTGGGACAACATCTATATCAATGAAGCCGGTCTGAATGACGACGGCACCGATATCTACACCGCCATGGGCGAGCGGGTGCTCGCCGTCGACGCAAAGAACAAGATCCTGCTCGTCCGCGTGGAGGGCAGCGGCTATCAGGGCGTGCTCGCCATCGCCAAGGACCCTTCGCAGCTGTATAACGCGCCTTCCGCCTATATCAGCAGCTGGGGCCAGCAGCTCGAGGCCATCGCCTCAGCGCACGACGCCGTGCTCGGCATGACGGGCAGCGGCTTCATCGATCCAGACGGCAACGGCTCCGGCGGTGAGCTCGCGGGCTATGCCATGTCGCAGGGTGAGAGCTACGGCGAGCACTATGTCGTCACCGGCTACAAGCGCGTCGAGCTGCGCGAGAGCAACCTGCTCTACGTCACGGATGCCTCCGCACCGGTCGCAGCCGACACGACGGACGCCGTGGAATTCTGGCCCGCCCTCGTTGTGGACGGTGAGCCCGCCGTGGAGAACTACGAGGCCTTCAACGGCATCCAGCCGCGCGCCTGCATCGGTCAGTCCGAGAAGAAGGAGATCCTCATGCTCGTCATCGAGGGGCGTATGCCGACCCGCTCCTACGGCACAACGATCGAGACCTGCACCGACATCCTCATGCGCCACAAGGCCTATCAGGCCCTGAATCTGGACGGCGGCACGAGCGCCGTTCTGTGGTACGACGGCGAGTATGTGACGAAGTGCTCCAACACCAGCATCACGTCCCGCATGCTGCCGAACGCCTGGCTCTACGGCGGCGACGGCGCAGACCAATAATATTTCGGGTCCCATTCTGCTGCATGCCCCGCGCATGCAGCAGTTTTTTCGGCTTTTGTGGAATTTGTCCGGGGAAACCGTGCCGCATGGCGGCATTTTGTCCGGAAGCCTGTCGAAATCCACGTTGACATTCCGCAAGAATATCGGTATAATACGGTTAGAATCCGCGAGTTGCGTTTTGCTGCGGACTTCCCGCTGCCCGGCGGGAAAATCGTCATTTTTTTGCGCCTGCCCGCAGACGCAAGCAAACAATGGAAAGGATTTTTGCAATGATTTACACGACTGAAGTACAGCATATGTGCCCGGTTGCAAAGGGTGCATACCATGGCCCGGCGCCCATTCCTGAGGAAGGCAAGTGGGTCCAGGCGAAGGAGATCAGCGACATTTCCGGCTTTACGCATGGTGTCGGCTGGTGCGCGCCGCAGCAGGGCGCCTGCAAGCTCACCCTCAACGTGAAGAACGGCGTCATCGAGGAAGCTCTCGTCGAAACCATCGGCTGCTCCGGCATGACGCATTCCGCCGCCATGGCTTCTGAGATCCTCATCGGCAAGACCATCCTCGAAGCTCTGAACACCGACCTCGTCTGCGACGCCATCAACACCGCCATGCGTGAGCTGTTCCTGCAGATCGTCTACGGCCGCACCCAGAGCGCGTTCTCCGAGAACGGCCTGTCCGTCGGCGCTTCCATGGAAGACCTCGGCAAGGGCCTGCGCAGCCAGGTCGGCACGATGTTCGCCACGAAGGCGAAGGGCCCGCGCTATCTGGAGATGGCCGAGGGCTATGTCACCCGCGTCGCGCTCAACAAGCTCGACGAGATCGTCGGCTACGAATTCATCAACCTCGGCAAGATGATGGACTTCATCAAGAAGGGTGATGAGCCCGCCACGGCAATGGAGAAGGCCAAGGGTCACTACGGCCAGTTCGACAACGCCGCGAAGTACATCGACCCGCGTCAGGAATAAGAGGAGGAGCGCACCATGGCTTTGTTTGAAAGTTACGAAAGAAGAATCGACAAAATCAACGGCGTTCTTGCGCAGTATGGCATCGGCTCCGTCGAGGAGTGCCGCGAGCTGTGCAAGGCGAAGGGCTTCGATCCGTATGAGATCGTCAAGGGCATCCAGCCCATCTGCTTCGAGAACGCCTGCTGGGCTTACACCGTCGGCGCAGCCATCGCGCTGAAGTCCGGTGTCACCACCGCCGCCGAAGCCGCCAAGAAGATCGGCGAAGGCCTGCAGTCCTTCTGCATCGACGGCTCCGTCGCCGAAGACCGCAAGGTCGGCCTTGGCCACGGCAACCTCGGCGCCATGCTGCTGAGCGAGGAGTCCAAGTGCTTCGCGTTCCTGGCCGGCCACGAGTCCTTCGCCGCCGCCGAAGGCGCCATCGGCATCGTCCGCAACGCCAACAAGGCACGCAAGACCCCGCTGCGCGTCATCCTGAACGGCCTCGGCAAGGATGCCGCTCAGATCATCTCCCGCATCAACGGCTTCACCTATGTGCAGACGAAGTTCGACTACTACACCGGCGAGCTGAAGATCGTCAACGAGATCCGCTACTCCGAGGGTGAGCGCGCCGATGTCCGCTGCTACGGTGCTGACGACGTCCGCGAGGGCGTTGCCATCATGCATCACGAGGGTGTCGATGTCTCCATCACCGGCAATTCCACGAACCCGACCCGCTTCCAGCACCCGGTCGCAGGCACCTACAAGAAGGAGTGCATCGAGCAGGGCAAGAAGTACTTCTCCGTCGCTTCCGGCGGCGGCACGGGCCGTACGCTGCATCCGGATAACATGGCCGCCGGTCCCGCTTCCTACGGCATGACCGATACCATGGGCCGCATGCATTCCGATGCACAGTTTGCAGGCTCCTCCTCCGTCCCGGCTCACGTCGAGATGATGGGCTTCCTGGGCATGGGCAACAACCCCATGGTCGGCGCTACCGTCGCTGTTGCGGTTGCTGTCGAAGAGGCGCTCAAGAAGTAAGATCGTCAAAGCAGCATTTATCGTCGCTCCTGATCCGTGCGGTCAGGAGCGATTTTTTTCGCAAAGCGCAAAATTCGGCGCAGGTCCGCAGCGTCTCTTCCGTCATAACGTATGACAATGATACGGTTTTTCTGAATTTCTGCATAACGCTTGATTTTCGTTCTTTTCACTGATATACTGGGAGCAGAGATATCCCCCAGAAAACGACAACGGAGCCGCGGCTCCCACACCACGACACAAGGAGGTCCCGACATGAAACGCACGTTCCGCATTTTTCTGTTTGCCGCCATCCTTGCGGCATTTCTGATGGGCTGTTCGCCCCTACTGCCGGTCTCCCCGAGCGGTGAGACGGCCGTTCCCTCCGAGCCGTCCGCCCCGCCTGCAACGACCGCGCCGACGGAGGAGCCCGCGCCGACGTTCGACGACAGCGTGCTCGGTGAGGCTTACACGAACGAAGGCACGTTCACCGACGCCTGGGGCTCCGAATGGAGCTATTCCCTGCATTTGCCCTGCCTGCTGCTGGATACGCCTGCGGCTGAGGAGCTGAACTCAAAAATTCACCGTGATCTGTTTGGCTTCGTCACCGCCATGGAGACGGCCATCGCGCAGAATACGCCCGCCGAGCTGTGCGCCGTCCGCTGGGAGCGGGTCTGGACGGACAGCATCGTTTCGCTGGCCGTCATCGTCGAATACGCCGAGGGGACCTCGCACTACTACATCTACCACTTCGACTGTGCCAACAGCATCGAGCTTGATTCCGCGCATATGCTGCGGCGCCTCGGCATCTCCATGGACGACTATACCACAGCCGTCCGCCGTGCGGCCGCGCAGGCATTCGACCTCCAGTATGCCGGGTTCGATCCTGCGATCGGCGGCGGGGCAGCCTATCTGCTGCAGCTGCGCGCCATGACAGTCGCGGCCGCCGGGAACAGCGATCCCGTCCCCTTTCTGCCGAATGAGGACGGCTCGCTGCGCATCTTCCCTTCCATCGGCTCCATCGCCGGGGCAGGATGGTATATGACGCCCCTGACGGTCTCGTTCGGCTCCAAAGAGGCCGGGACCGGAGCGCCCATCCAGTCCAATTCCAGTGATGTCTGGGCTGCCATTACGCTCGACGGGACCGGGCTGCAGGTCTCCTTCGAAAGCTCCGGGAAAAACTATCCTGTTTCCGGCTGCTATGCCGACTACACCGCCCTGCTGGCTGCCAACATTGGGCCGGACGCCTATGTGTTTGCCCTCACGGCAGGCGGCTTCGTCGAGGCTGTGAATATTGCGGTCTGTTCCCGCTTTGAGACATTCTGCAGTATGGGTCCGCTCTACGGTCTTTCCGGCATCACATCGCTGGAGGCGGGAAACGGCACAGCCTATGCCGTGGACGCAGACGGCGCAAAACATGACCTCCTGCCGCTGGTGCAGAGCGTGGAGAGCGGTTTTTCCGCCATCCTCTCCGGCGCTTGGGAGGCGAACCGGGACGGCGATGCATTCCGCCTCCGCTTCGGCGAGGACGGGGCCTGCACGCTGGAGGAAGCGCGGCAGGGCAGCCGCGTTACCTCGACCGGCGCGCTTACCGTGCTCGGCATGGGAGACGGCGGCCTCCTCTGCGCCTGCTCTCTGACGCAGCCGGATGGCAATGAGCTCACGGCCATCTGGTCGATCGAGCCATCCTTCGGCTCTTTACAGCTCTGCGCCTTCTCCGGCGAGGATGTGCTGGACATCGGTGCGGATGTGCTTCGGTTTGAACCGGCGCAGGAATGAACCCCAAAATACGCGCCGCGGGGCTTTCGCTCCGCGGCGCTGCATTGGTTGCCCAAGTCAAAACCTCCGGCCAAGCCGGAGGTTTTGACTGTCTTATTCCTGCTTCATTGCCTCCCGCTCTGCACCGTAGCGGCACACGAGCGACAGCACGAGAAACATCACGCCCAACGCAAGCATGCCCCCGTCCGCTACGATCATCCCGGCCAGCCGCTCCGGCATAAACTCCGCGGAGAACGCCGCGGACAACGCGACCCGCAGCACCATCGTGGCAGGCGAAATGCACAGGATCAGGATGCCGAGCCGTTTCTGCTCCGCCGCCCCGCGCAGGGTAAACGGCGTCTGCGCCTCCAGCGCATGCGCAAAATGCTGCCGGGCGAAGTACGCCAGCACCGCAGAGCCAGCGCAGCCGATCAGATCACCGGCGCATATCAACAGCGCACCTGTCTGGCTGGCATACCCGGTAAACAGGTCCGGGCGGGTATTCCACCAGAGCAGCGCCGCCAGAATGAGGAAGGCGCTGCATCCGCAGGCGATGAGGTCAAAAATCCATGCGATCCTGCTGAGAATTCGTCCGGCATTTGTCACTTTTGCGATCGTCCGTTCCGTCTTGTCCATGACACACTCCCCAATCTTTATTATTTGTGGTTTACGCTTTGGATCTCCTGCAGCGCAAAACGCTCATCCTGCTGCGCGTCGGGGTACTTTTCCCGGTCTACCGGGCTGAGAAACATGGCAAGCGGCCGGATCCACAGGCCGCCGTCGCCGTAGAGCTTGCGATAGATGACATAGGGCTCGCCGGTCTCCGAATGCTGCGCGACGCCCTCCACAAGGTAGTAGTCTCCCTTAAAATGGCGGTATACCCGCCCGATCTGAATGTCCTGCATGGTCTTCCCTCCCGTTTTACAGTTCCACAAACAAAATGCCGCTCTCCCCTGCCGGGGCTTCGCAGACGATCCTGCCGCCTGAGAAACAGGCCGCACCGCCCGCTGCCGCGTCCGGTGCAGCCGGATCGACGCAGAACGGATTCACATACAGCACCGGGCAGCCGCAGCGCGAGGCCTGCGCGGCATATTCGAGCTTGACCTGTTCGTTCCACTCCGCCGCCGGGTAATCGCACCAGACCGGCCAGAGCACGGCATCCGCGCCGAGCGCCGCCAACTCCTCCGGCCTGCCAGGCGTCCAGAGGTCGCCGCACAGCGCCGTGGCGAAGCGTCTGCCGCCGTAGGAAAACAGGTGGAAGCCATCGCCCTCGCGGTAATGCCCGTCCGTACGGCGCACATCCTTCCAGCCGACGCTCACGCGGCGGAACACGTCGATGAGCCGCCCGTCCGCGCCGAGGAAGACCTGACTGCTGTAAAGCCCATCTGCCGCGCGCTCGATCATGCCGAACGACACCGCCGCGCCGTTTTCCCGCGCCGCGGCCTGCAGATGCCGCACCGGCTCGTCCGTCCATGCGGCCGCCACGGTGCAGTCGCGCGCATAGTCCCAGCGCAGGCAGTCAAAGCCCTGCAGGACCGATTCGCCGAATACGACCGTATCTGCTCTCCCGCTGCAGGTGCGGAGCACGTCCTCCATGCGCCGCACGTTCCATGCCACGTCGCCGTTTCTTACCGGCTGCGAGGCCAGCGCCAGTCTCATGCTCCCACCTCCTGCTCCCAGCATACCAGAATTCAGGCGCTTGTGCAAGCCCCCAAAAACAAAAAGGAGCAAGCCGGCCGGCTTGCCCCGAATTGGAGCAGGGTACGGGAGTCGAACCCGCCTCAGCGGCTTGGGAAGCCGCTGTACTACCGATGTACGAACCCTGCATGGTAATAGATATTATAGCAGATGCAGCCCGGAATTGCAATCCTCATTTTGAAATGTTTTCCCGGGAGGATGAAAAAGGATTTGCAATACCGGGCAAAATCTGTTATAATATTCCGGAACATGAGAGAAACGAGGTTGAGAATGTGGCGCAGAAAATTTCCAATTCCGTGTTAAAACGCCTGCCGGTCTATCTGTCCTACCTGAAATCGCTGCCGGAAGACGCGCCGGAAAACATCTCCGCCACAACGCTGGCAGCCGCGCTGAACATGGGCGAGGTGCAGGTCCGCAAGGACCTCGCGCTGGTCTCGGACGGCGGCCGCCCCAAGATCGGCTATCAGCGCCTTGGTCTGATCGAGGATATCGAGCAGTTCCTCGGGTATGATAATACGAACGACGCCGTGCTCATCGGCGCAGGTAAGCTCGGCCGCGCGCTTCTGGGCTACAGCGGCTTTTCGGAATACGGCCTGAATATCGTCGCAGCCTTTGACTCCGACGCCTCCGTCGCCGGAACGGACGCCAGCGGCAAGCCCGTCCTTCCGCTCTCCGCGCTGGAGGATCTGTGCAGCCGCCGGAAGATCCTCATCGGCATCCTGACAGTCCCGGCCGCCGCCGCGCAGGGTGTGTGCGACCTGCTGATCCGCAACGGCATCAAGGCCATCTGGAACTTCGCGCCGACGCACCTCGATGTCCCGCCGCAGATCCTCGTCCAGAACGAAAACATGGCGACCTCGCTCGCCGTTCTCTCCAAGCATCTTTCCGCGCAGATGAAGGGATACTGATCCCTGCGCGGTCAGACTATATCGGCCGGTGTGTTGGAATTGGCAGACGAGGCGGACTCAAAATCCACAACGCCGTTTCATACCACCTTGGCGTAAACCCTTGATTTTACAAGGCTTTTTGAAAACTGAAAATGGTTCTTGTTTTTAATGTCCCTCCACGATGTCCCTCCGATTTCTCGGGCAGGGCATCGGGAGATGACTTAAAATATGAGATGCCGGTGTGTTGGAATTGGCAGACGAGGCGGACTCAAAATCCGTTGGGCTAATAACCCGTGCGGGTTCGACCCCCGCCACCGGCACCACACCGAATGGCTCGCAAACCCTTGGTATAACTGGGTTTGCGGGCTTTTTTTATGCTCCGTATTCTTATGTATGTCCCTCGCACATCAACAAATTTGCCGTTTGCAGGCTGATTTTCGGAGGGACATTGGAGGGACATCGCGCATTAATCGGAGGGATATACGCCTAAAATCGCATTGGCTGACGCAACCTTCGAGGTGAAATTCAGGTGCGTGTAAATGTTTGAGGTGGTCGAAATGTCGCTGTGACCCAACCACTCCTGAATTTCTTTCAGGCTTACACCGTTTGCGTACAACAGGCTTGCACAGCTATGCCGCAGATCGTGAAAACGGATCTTCCGCAATCCGTTCTTTTGCAAAACCAGCGGAAAATGCTGTGTGATATAACCGGGTTTCACGAGCTCACCGATCTCGTTGACATAGATATAACCGGTGTATTTTTTGCAATAGGAACGCCCGCACAGTTTTTGATTCAACTCCTGCTGCGCTTTCAGACGGTGCAGCAATTCTTCAAACGGCGGGACAAGCGGCAGACTGCGGTAGCTGGATTTCGTCTTTGTCCGATCCTTTTGGATGATTTTGCTTTTGCCATCTATGGTCGCCTGCGTGACAGTATGCCGGATAGTAATGGTTTTCTTTTTGAAGTCGATCGCGTCCCACTTCAAGCCAACCGCTTCACTTCGGCGCAATCCGTAAAATGCGCCGAGGATAACGCCAAGCTCTATGGGGTCGCCTTTGACGATCTCAAAAAGGCGGTTTAGTTCATCTTCTTCGTAAACGCTGCCGACAAACTTTTCTTTTTTCGGTCGCTCAATGCGATCCGCAGGGTTCGTATCAATCAAACCGAGCTTGAAAGCGTGCTGTAAGGCTTTACGGATATTGGCATGACGATGTATGACCGTGTTTGCGGAAACACCTCGCACCGTCAATTCGTAGGTGTAATAATCCTGTATGTGTTTTGGTGTCACCTCGCACAGCGCCAGTCCGGGATGGTGTTCTTCAAAGTACGGAATGATCTTGTTTTTGATCCCCATTGCATACGCCCCGTAGGTGGTTTCCTCCACATTCTTTTTCGTCATTTCCAGCCAGTCAAGCAGAAATGCAGTGAAAAGGATCGTGCCCGCAGGGGCTTTGCCTGTGCTTCGTTCGATCGCTCTTGCCTCTAATTCGGCTTCTTTTGCGGCACGAGCTTCGGAAAGCATTTTTTCGGCACGCTTTTTGTTTCCCTTTACGGTTAGACCCGTGGATTTCGACGGCGTGTGCCGTTTGCCGTATTCGTCCACATAATTCAGTACCATATGATAGTACCCGTTTTTTTCTCGCAGATGTCCTGCTACCATAATAGAACCTCCTTTGAGTGGTACAGCGTAGATTCATCTGCCATTGACACCAATATTGTAGCAGATGGAAGCGCATCGGCCAAATGTGCAAATGCGGTTTCACGCACTGGATTTATCTACAAGCTCCAAGTATTTCAGAATATTCAGCTTCGGAATGCAGTAACGGCGGCCAATGACAAAGCTCCTGATCTCACCGGAGCGCAGAAGCTTGTAGGCGGTTTTGTCGCAGATACCGCCGAGCATTTCACACATCTGCTGGACATTGACCACATCCGGATATTTCGTGAACAACAGCTTGTAGGCTGTCTGTGATTCCATAGGCCGCCTCCTTACCGCTTCTTCGGCACAAGCTCATAGTCATACCCTTTCCGCTGATTACAGTAGGTGCAGGTGTCTTTTGCCGTTTGGTGCGGGTCGATTCTGCGCAAATAATAAGCACCCGTGCCGTAGAAATTATCGGCGCAGGTGCTGCAAAGGCAGAGGATCAGTTTTTTCGGGACGCTTTCGATCAGACCGATGCTGACCGCCAGCGCATGGTTGATGCCGCAAATGTGCTTTTCGGAGAGATGCCCGATGAAGTTGCCCAAGCGGCGCTTATCGACGGTGCGCAGCTGTTCCAGCAGGACGATGGAGGGCAGTTCCAAGCCGTCCTCGGCGTCGATGTAGTAGTGGGTGGGAAGTTTGGCTTTCACGCCGGTTTTGCTCGTAATGGAAGCGATAATGACCGTGGGGCTGTGTTTGTTCCCGACATTGTTCTGAATGATCACGACAGGACGGTAGCCCTCCTGCTCGGAGCCGATGCCACGGCCCAGATCGGCGTAATACATATCGCCGCGCAAATATGTGTGGTTCATTCTGTGATGACCTCCTTTGTGTATTTAGGCGTTTCCGCCTATGTAGAGGTCAAGCGGCAAAACAGAATTAAGGTCGGTGAGAGATTAAACACTCTCCGTTTCATCTGACCCGTCCCGTCGCTTGACCGTGGTATTTTGAAGAAAATCTATTTGTCCTCGACACCCCGATTTTCTATTGGGAAGTCATCAAGCGGCCGATGGCTGTCGGCTCCACGGGGATTTCACCCTCACGAGGTTCTCTCGCAACCGCCCCCATTGCCTGCGACGGCTTCACGGTCGAAATGCCGCTTATCACGCTCGGACTGTGGCTGGACGGGAGTATCGTTAGCCCTATTGCCGGTCGTCGCCGGGGCGGGAGCCACCCGCCCGTGATAGCCGACTGTTTATCGCTCCCTGCAATGCAGATCGTGGCGCAGCCGCTAATGTGGCTCATGCTTTCACAATGGCAATAGGAATGTGCTTGATGAATGGGTATTCGGTTGTCAAAGATCATCCCTGTCTGCCGAAAAGGAAAACAGGCAGAGAGTTTTCGTACCTCTCCACCTGTTTCCTCACTTAAAGGCTATTTGTGTAGTCCAAGCTCAAAAATTTTTGAAAAACTTTTTGAGCTTTTCCACGGCGATGTCTACGCTGAATTTTACTGCCCGCTTGGTGCATCCCTCCATTCCTGCGATCTGCTCATAGGTCAGACCTTGAAAGTAGTAGAGGATCAGCCTCCGCTTTTGTATTTCGGGAAGTTCTGAAATCGCCCTATGTAACTTCGCATATTCCATGCTCTGCAAAGTGCTTTCTTCAACCGTCGCCGGACGATGCACGGCCCGGTCATACAACGATGCCTCCGTGAGCTCCGATTGCTCATAGTGACGATCCACCTCGTTCAGATAGGAAAGGTCGTCCAACTCAAAGGAATCAAGCAACTCAAACACGGCAGCGCTGATCTCAAAATGATGTCGATTGCCTTGTCCGTCCGAAAAGGTCAGCCAGTGGCGGCCGTCCTCGGTTGTGCCGATGGTATAGGGATTATATTTGTCCTTTCTTCGTTTCGGATGGTGTCCATCCATGATATTTTCCTCCGTTTCGATTTGAATTTTGGAAATTCAAATCGGACGGAGGGCTGCGGCAGCCAACGCTGCCACACAAAAGGCGCAGATATAGCAAAACGCACCTGCAAAGCGGCAGAAGCCGCAAAGCAAGTGCGTTTAATTCATTATTATAATGACCGTGCAGTTCAGCATCAAGGAATGAGTAGAAATCAAGTTGAATAATTGATGCAAGCGATGGATCAAGCGCCCGATGCTTTTGCCATGCTTTCAGGATAATCCTCATTGTCCGGTCACAGCAGCGAAAGCATCTATCAAATCGGCATCATGTTTTTGCTATACACCGCAAGGTGACAACCATTTTACGGATTTCCGTAGCCATATCCTTGAAGACATAAGACTTCAAGTCACCAAAATGGGCTCTAAACTGCAAGCGAATCTTTTGGTATATGGCACTGTCGGTCATTTTCCTTGTGCAAATAGGTGATGCAACGGATCAGTGAATCAACTTACCGTCTTTCATCTTTAGTAGCACATCGGCTACTTCTGCTACTGCGGGATCGTGGGTGACAATGATAACACAGCGATTTCCCTCATGGGCCAGCCCTTGCAGAATACCAACAATGTTTCGGCTGTTTTCACTGTCCAAATTGCCGGTAGGTTCGTCTGCCAGAATAAGCTCACTGCCTGAGGTTAGCGCGCGGGCGATAGCCACTCGCTGCTGCTCTCCTCCGGAGAGCATATTGGGAAACCGCTTGAACTGATCCTCCTTCAACCCAACTTGCAGAAGTTTTTCTGCTGCGAGCTCATCCGCTTTTTTCTTTGGCATTTTGCGGACATACAGGGGATAGGCGGCGTTCTCCAACACGGTCAGGTGTTGAAACAAGTTGAAATTCTGGTAAATCACGGACACATGGTTCAGCCGGTAAGAATCACGGTTCATTTTCGCCGTGGATTCTCCGTCTAATTCGATCGTGCCGGAGGTCGGCACATCCAGTCCTGCAAGCAACGATAGAAATGTAGTCTTCCCGCTGCCGGAAGGCCCTACAATGGCATAAACATGCCCCTGTTGAAAAGTGCAACTGACACCATTCACAGCCCTTACTGTCTGGACTGCATTTCTATATTCGTATGTAACTTGTTTGGAAGTCAGGATATTCATATTCAATCCTCCACCTTCATGAGATTCATAACATTTATGCTTGTGATCCGAAGTGCTGCAACCGCGGAACCGAGTAAAGAAATACCTGTCATCAGCGCAGCATGGAGCAATGCACTTGTCTGTATTTCGCCTTCCAGAAGAATACCGCCCGCTATACCAAAAAGTGCACCTGTAAAAGCGAGAATAGAGAGTTCTCCCATGACTAATCCAAAAATTTTACATTGTTTCATGCCGAGACAGCGCATGACAGCAAATTCTTTTGTCCTGCCGCGAGTTGCCAGAAAACTTGCGAAAAAGCCGATGCCGCCACATACAATGATCAAAACCGGCAGCAACAGACGCAGCATGGAAAGGTTCGCCTGAATCTCCTCTATATTTTTCTGATAGGTCTCATCGTGAACTAAAACGCCAAAAGTAAGACCATCCATTTGATTGCTGAGGTCGGGGCGAACAAACCACTCGTAAATGTACGATTTGCTTTCTTCCAGCTTTTGATTGTTTCGGATATCGAAAGAACAACTGTCCGTCAGAAAAGCAACGGAAACGCCTTCACTCCATGACATGAAATAGGGACAATATATTTCATTGCTCGGGCCGTTTGCGACAGTCCCTATGATTCGCAATCGTGCGGATTCGCCCATATCGGCAGCAACGGTAATATATTCGCCATCGGTGAACATGTCAGATGAAATCAGACATACTTGTTCTTGCCCACGCAGATCTTCTTCCTCCCAGCCTTCAAAAAATCGGACATAGACACCTTCTGCCTGAGAAAGAGCGGGATCGGAATCGATCGAGAGGATCCGGCTGAGTGTTGCACCTTCTGGTTTCTCCAATGACATTTTCGCTTTTGCCCGCACGTTTTTTACATAATCATCCAAATAGCATTCCCGCAACCGTCGTTTCCCCTCCAACATCTCTACAAAAGCGGAAAGCATCTGTAGGTTGCCGGAATCAGTGCCTTTTGCATTTGTTACGGTGCAGGAAATCGTGGTGTTCTCAATTGTGCTGCTTAAAGCGTTCTCCTGACGGATAGTTAAATTCTGCAAGATCATTGCAGAAAGAGCACTTGCGGCAGTAACTGCAATAAGGAGCAGACTTGATGTCCATCGGCGGAGCATGGCAGTCAGTGTTACACTTTCAAGAGCGTGACCGTTTTTTTGAGACATAGACAATTATGCTCCTTTCAAGGCAAGCCTTATTTTGCTTTCATCAGCTTGCGGTTCGCAAAGATCGCCGTGCTGATCATAGTAGAAACCATGAGAAATACAAATGCAGTAACAGCAGAAACCGCCATTGCCTCCGGTCGGAGCGTAAGAGCGCTCGAAAGCAGATTCCGTGTAACAACATCAAATAGCGCAATTGCAGCACATGTGCCAAACAAGACTGCAAGGGTTTCCAAAGGAATAAGTGCCATGATGATTTCCCGGAATACTGCCTTGGATGACCTGCCCAAGAGGCGAACACCACGGATCGTCAAGTTCATTCTGCGGAAATTCAGAAACAAAAACAGTGCGGAAGTAAGCAGGAATACTCCGATGCCGACCATCATCAGGCGCATGGCATTGGTTTCAAGTGCATCCAGTGATTCCTGCATAGAAGAAAAGTCCTGATCGAAATAGAGAAATTGTCCAGCGAGGTTCTGCTGCTCCATGTACTTTTCAAATTCTTTTGCAGAGCCATTTTTCAGGACAAAAGTGTTCAGTAAGGAATTTGCCCGTGTTTCATAATTCTGCGCATTAGGAACAGATGCTTTGGGAACCAAAATCGTGTCCGCATTAAGCTGATATGCGCCAAATGCGAATCGAGCGCCAGTATAAATGCCAATAACGGTATAATTTTTGCATACACCGATCGCATCATCGAGAGACATATAGTATCGTTGACGATAAGGGCCCGGATCTTCCGCCGCAAGCATAGAATTCGCCGTCGCACCGTTGTTGTATTCCCCAAATCCAGAATCATAGTAGTCAAGCTGAATCATATCTCCCAGCCGGAGGCCGTTTTGTTCAGCATAGGCTGCACTGATGACACACACATCATCACCGTTTGTGTACTCTTCGCCTGTAAAAAAGCGCCCGGATAACAAAGCCTCATCACCGGTATTAAAAGAATACATACTCTCTGCTCGATCGGTCAGTATCACGGCCGCAGACTCATAGTTAAGCTGACAAAGCGGTACAATATCTTCCCGCCAAGTCGAAGCTGCATCGCTGTTTAGATAATCTGTCACCGACCCTGTATATTCACAGACCCAAGGAAGTTGTCCTGCCGCAGGGAAATGGTAGTCCAGCCCATTATAACTACCAAGTTCAAGACTGCTGGGCTCACCATAGAAATTGCTGTTGATCTCAGGGAACGGAACAATGTAGCGATTCTCATTTTTTACCTGATCATGCCCATCGGCGGACCGAACGACACGATGATCTTGGTATTGGCCGAACACAAGATAGGTTTTACCTTTTTCAAACGGTGCTGCTCCATTCGATTCGCGTACATCGCTGTAGATATGTACCGAATCAGGTCTGGGGAACGTATTATATGCGTCTGACAAGCAGACGATTTCCTCAACGCTGAATGTTGCATCATACAGAAACATACCTTCCGTTGGCTGCTCCCGGATGCCGCTGCAGCGCAGTGCAAATACAGCAAGAGAATAACATTCTCCATCAAATGCAGTATTATATTCAGATGGGTCGATGCTGCTGGAAGAGAGGGATCTACTGCCCGCTATATGAGCAGAAAGCAGGCAGCGACGGTCAACCATGGTGATTTGGGGAGCCTCCTGCGCTGCGTTGTCTGCAAATACACGATTCTGCAATGCGGTGGCGATCTCCTCTGGTGACAGGTTGCTTAGATCAGGCTCTATCGGGATTGCAATCGTTGTGTAACCATTTGAAATCTCACTTTTCTGTGTTTTGGCGCTTTCCCACGCGGAATAACCGATGCAGGATAGCAGAACAGAGAAACTGAGCAGTAATACCAGCAATGTGGTAAAGAGCGGCCTTCTTGTTGCCTGCTTGAGGAAAATATTCATAATTCGTTTTGCCTCCTTGGGATATAGTCGTTCGGCACATATCGTGTAATCGTCCGTTTCATACATTTTACTCTTGAGTGTATGACGATTCAATCGGTCACGCACGAAACGACAGTTTTGATGCGGTTTTGGTCATGCTTCCTATGGCACATTCGGGGGTGGTGCTTGCAAAAAACACAAAATATGCTATAATGATTTTACTTATATAAAGTGCAAGGGTACTATTATGCGTGTGATTTTTTGCGATGACGATTCGATTATTCTTGAGCAACTGCATTTATATGTATCGGAGTATTTTGAGCAACTGGGCGGAATGATACCGGAATTTGCCTGCTATTCCAGCGGAGATGCTCTGTTAAATGCTAAAGCTCGTGCGGATATCGCATTTTTAGATGTTGAAATGCCCGGCGTTAGCGGGATCCATGTTGGTGCAAAGCTGAAAGAATTGAATCCAAATATAAAGATATTCATCGTGACCTCTTATCCGGATTATTTGGACGAAGCCATGAGATTTCAGGTGTTTCGGTATTTGTCAAAACCAATCGATAAAAATCGGTTGTTTCGCAATCTGAAAGATGCAGTTTACCAGTACAATATGGAAAGCCGCGAGTTCCCCATTGTAACGAATGAAGGAGTATTTGTTCGTCGTGCGGAAGAGATCATTTGCGTTGAAGCGACACAGAGAAAAGTTTTAGTTCATACGATAGATGGAGTTCTGCAAAGTACACAGAATATGGAGTATTGGCGGCAAACTCTGACCTTGCCATGCTTTTATATGACGCACCGGAGCTATATCGTCAATCTGCACTTTGTCAATTCTATTCACAAAGATACGATCCTGCTGAAATATCGGGGCAGGGAGATGACCGCTTACTTAACAAGGAGAAGGTATACTGCATTCAAGGACACCTATTTGTGGTATATGGAAAGCGTGAAATGATGGCTGAATATATTTGCTATGGTGTGTTATATATTGCAGAAGCAACCATTGCGTGGCTGTATTTTGACGCTCTGTTTTGTAGAAAATCATCTGGCCTTAAAATCGGCATTACATTTACGGTTGCCTATCTTCTTTTATTTGGCATTACATGGTTTAACAGCGTCGTTTTGAATGGCGCAGCATTTTTCCTTTCTAATTTACTGCTGCTATGGATGAATTACGAATGCAAGCTAAGATCTGCCATATTGCATTCTGCTTTTCTGACCTCGATCATGGCTATTACAGAAATTATCGCAGCATGGATCATCAGCTTGTTTGGTTTCCGTTTTGGTGCCTATGCAGATAGTTTAGCCATCATGATCGTCATGGCTGTGATTAGCAAAATGCTTTATTTTTCGATAACGGTCATTGCTGCAAAGCTTTGGGCTCCGAACAGACAGGCTCAGGAAGAACCTGCGTTTATGGGATTGCTTTGCATATTACCGATCTTTTCTGTCATCGTCTCGGCAGTAGTGGTATATATCGGGATACGCACGGAGATGACGAAGCCGGTAGAACTTCTCATGATAATCATTGTATTGACATTGTTGATCGTCAATCTGATTTTTATGGTCATATACAACCATTTGCAGCGAATGCACGCCGAACAACTGGCTATGAATTTGAGTATTCAAAAAGAAGAAGCAGATGCTGCATATTATCAGGATCTGCAAAAGCAGTCCGAAAACCAACGCATTCTCATACACGATATCAAAAGACATCTAAATACTATTCACGGCTTGGCAAACGACTTCAACGCTCCGGGGATATCCGAGTATATTACAAAACTTGTGGATGATGTACTGCCTGATCAGCAGGTAAAATTATGTTCTGACCCCATACTTAATTTCATGCTGCAGCAATTTCGGGATAAATGTAAAAGCCAAAAAATAACCCTTCAATGTGATATCCGGGATAATTGTCTTTCGTTTATGGATGCCCCAAGTATTACGACCTTTTACGGTAACCTGCTGACGAATGCGTTCGAGGCGGCGAGCTCCTCTACAGAACGGACGATAGAGCTATCCGTAAAGAAAAATGAGGATCAACAGGTTGTGATCGTTTCAGTTGTCAATTCTTGCGATACACCACCGGTGCCGGATCATGAGGGCTTGTTTCGAACGAAAAAGCGCAATCCCGGAATTCATGGTGTTGGTCTGAAGAGCATTGGGCGTATAGTAGCCCGATATCACGGCGTTGCAACGATGCGTTTTGATCCCGAAAGTAAGAAATTTTATCATATCATTCAATTCCCCATGCAAGAAGAGCGGAAAAATCGTAGCTGAATACATCTGTTGTTTGAATCATCATATGTAAAAAGAGCAAGTGGTATAGATCAAATATGCCATTTGCTCCTTTTTATAGGCCTAGTTAAAAGGCTGGTATTCCATACCCAAGGATCTCATAATGCCCCACGGGATATTGGTTTTGTCGGCAGCTATTGCCGGAATTGCCCTCGATGGTGTAGACAATACCGTTTTCGCATTTCTCCACGATGCCGAGATGATCGGACTGACCATCCTGCGGGCCGGAACTGCCTTTGTTCTCCCAATCGAAGAAGATGATCTGACCAGCGGACGGTTCAAAGCTGCCGTCCTGCCATTGCCCACGGTCTTTGAACCACTGGACACCGTTGACACAGCCTGCGAACTTCGGAATAACACCGCTGTCGATATAACCGCACTCATTGGCACACCAAGAAACAAAGCAGGCACACCATTCCACACGGGAGTCAAAGCCGTACCACGACCAATAGGGTTGACCGCCTACATTGCCGACCTGCGACAAGGCCACAGTGACGATGGCGTCGTCCCCGGAGTAGATGCCGTAAAGGACGGCTGACCACATACTGCGGTTTTCCTCGACAAGCAGTTCGGAGAGCTGCTGCCGCTGATCAGCGTTAAAATTGAAATGATTTGCCATTTCCTCGGCGGTTTTGTGACTGACCGTAATATAAAGGTAGGTGCGTGTGACCGTCGTAGTGGTTTCCACAATATTCCCATGGCCGTCGTCGGTTTCGGTGATGACTTTCTCGGTCTTGCTCTCGGTGCGGGAAGATATTTCGTTCATCTGCCAGAAAATATCGTTGAGAATGGCTTTCTTGGCATCGTCCACCGTGGCAACCTCCTGCGGATCGTCGGGATCGGTGGTGGTTTTTACCGCATACACCGCCAGCACCTCCGGCCAGACGGCACGGGAACCGGACATTTCCAGCTCGTCATAGGTGAGATTTGCCCTCGTGGTGTCGATCTGCGATTGATAGTCGGCGTTGATCTCCTGCACGGCCTGCCGCATGGTCTGTCCCGTGCCGCTGTCCTCGCCGGAGAAAAAGATGCCGAAGCATGAGCCGACGATCAACCCGATCAGACAGACAACGATAATCACGACAACGGCAATCCACCCGCCCGCAGCAATGGCGGCGATCAGCGCCTTTGTTCCGGCAATGATGGCTTTGACGGCGGCAGCGGTAGCCTTGACCGCTGCCTTGATGCCTGCCGCAGTTGCTTTTGCCGCCGCACGGGCAGTCTGCGCCGCAGTTTTGGCGGCTTTCGCCGTGGCCTGTGCGGTTTTCTGCGCCGTTTTTACCGCAGCCTGCGTCGTTTTTACGGTCGTCCGGGCGGTCTGCTCGGCGGTCTTGATGGTTTTCTGCGTGGTTTTGACCGCTGCTTTGCCCGTGGATTTTGCCGTCTGTTTGATGGTATTACCACTGCGGTCTACCGTTTTGATTGTCTTTTGCGTGGCATCGGCAGAGCGGCGCACCCGCCGCATGGTGTTCTGTGCCTGCTTTTTCGGCAAGTCGGTCTTTCTCCGCTGAAAATAGTCCTTTGCCTTGGAGATATTCTCCTTGGTGGCTTTCATACCCTTGCGGCCGGCCTTATCCAGCCCATGAACAGCTTCGTGTGCCGCCGTTTCCGTTCCGGTCAAAGTGCGGTCGGCGGCATATTCTTCGGGAGAGGATTCTGCCGCAAAAACGCTGTGCTCCGCCTTGTCCTTGGTGCGGACATAGGCATCCTTCATCCGCTCGGCGGCTACCGCCGATTTGTCAATCACCTTTACCGTTCCATTGACCGCATCTCTTGTTTTGATGTCAGGCATCGCTGCCCACCTCCGCAGAGGGTGCGGCGATCCGCTTGGCAACAACGACCATGCGCCCGTTTTTGCGGCTGTATTCGCAGGTGGAGAGCGTGATCAGCTTGTCGCCGTATTCCGCCATTATGCCGGTGTCGTAGAGGGAAAGCGCCTTGCATTGAGCGATATAGGCTCCAAAGTCCTCCGCCGAGTCCGCACGGGTGAAGTGGTAATACTTGAAGCCCTGCTCGGAATAGGCAACGGTCTTGAACACCGCCACGATCTCATATTCACCAAAGCCGGACAGCGTGTCAAAATGGATTGTCTTGTGCTCCTGATAGAAGCCCTCGCTTTCGTATTTGCAGAGATCGGCAAACATCGTCCCGTTGTTCATGTGATGGCCGTAGATCACGCAGTTGTCGGAGAGTGCAAGGTCGCAGTTTTCCTGCACATAGGGCACACCGTAATCGCTGTACTGCTTGTCAAAGCCTCGTTTCAGATAGAAATTCGGCTTGTCCACGGTCTGCATCACGGGATAGTCGATGTTTGTACCGGGGATGGAGAGCCAGCCCACAAAATCACTGTTCTGCTCCTGCACCGCCCGGTATTTTTCAAATGCCGTCAGCTCCGGCAGCGGCTCGGTTTCCGGCAGCGTGTCGGCGGGGGCCGGTTCGGTTTCCACCAGTGCGGCGACCTGTTCAAAGGCTTCGACGCTCTGCTTTTCATCCGCATACTGCCGATAGAGCATGATGCCGGAGAAAAGGAAAAGGGCGGCACATACGGCCGCCCCGATCATCAGGTATTTGCTTTTCATACATAGCCTCCTTTAAGATGCGTTTCCGCTGCCGAACACACCCTCGCCGGGGCGCGTCGTCATCAAGCGGTAAAGCTCGGTATCTTTGGGGAACCGGTTGATAAACGGCACCAGCGCCGAGCCGTACTTGATCAGCCCGCAGCCTGCGTCGGCATTGGTGACATAGCTCATCTGCTCATCGGAGATGTTCAAGAGCTTCGAGAGCTTGGCACGGTCGGAAAACGCCTGATTGAGCATGACCACGAACTCGGAGTTGGAGAGCATCGTGCTTGCCTGCACGGAATCCAGCAGGTATTCCACATTCTGCGTGATGGCGGTGGGATAACCGTTGCGCTTACGGAACTGCCGCCATGCGGAATTGAAGAAAATGCCGCTCTGCTCGTTCTCGAACACGACATGAAATTCGTCGATAAAGATGTGGGTGCGCTTGCCCTTCTTCCAGTTGAGGGTGACACGGTTGAGGATGGTGTCGGTGATCACCAGTAGTCCCGTCGGCTTCAACTGCTCGCCAAGACCGTGAATATCGAATACGACGATGCGCTTGTCGAGGTCAACGGTGCTTTCGTGGCCGAAAATATCCAGTGAGCCGGTGGTGAACAGTTCCAGCGACAAGGCGATCTCCTTTGCCTTTTCTTCGGGCTGTTCCAGCAGCTTGTTTCGCAGGTCACAGAGCGTAGCGGGCTTGCCCGTCCGCTCGGCATCCTGATATACCAGCGCCGTGCAGCGGTCGATGATGGATTTCTGCTGCGGGCCGACACCGGCCTTGTCGATCTGCTCCACGAGAGACATGATGAACTGCGATTTCTCCACGATGGGGTTGTTCTCGCCGTAGCCGTCCACCATATACATGGCGTTCAAGCGATCTTTGCCGCCTGCCGCCATATGGATGACGGTCGCCGTTTCCTTGCCCAAAGCCGCCGCCAGCGCACCAAATTCGTTTTCCGGATCGCAGGCCAACACATCATCGGCGGTGTTGAGAATAAGGAAAGCAATCAGTTCCTTGGCGCTGAACGATTTACCCGAACCGGGCACGCCCAACAGGAACGCCGACTGGTTCAGAAGATTTGCCTTGTTGCACATGATCAGGTTGTGGGAGATGGCGTTCTCTCCGAAGTAAATGCCGCCCTTGTCCTGCACTTCCTGCACCTTAAAGGGCATGAATACCGCAAGGCTCTCGGTGGTGAGGGTGCGAAACGCATTGATTCTCCGTGTGCCGATGGGAAGGACAGTGTTCAGCCCATCGAACTGTTGGAATTTCAGCACGGCAAGCTGGCACATATGCTTTCGTGCCACGGCAAGCAGCGTTTCAGTATCGCTGTCGAGCTGCTTTTTGTCGTCGGCGGTAATGACCATCGTAATGACCGCCAGCATCATCCGCTGATCCCTCGTAGTCAGGTCATCCAAAAACTCCTTGCTCTCTTTGCGCTGGAGCTCCATATCATAAGGCACAACGGCGGAAAAATTGTTGTTGGCGTTCTGCCTGCGCTGCCAGTTGGTGATGTTGGTTTCGATGCCGAGCAGACGGTTCTCCACCTCCCGCACGGCCTCGTCGGTGGGGATCGGCACAACATCGATCGACAGCATCATATTTCGGTTGAAATCGGTCAGCTCCGTGACCATGCTGTCTTTGATATACGAAGCGTAGTCCTTCAAAAACAAGACCCTGCAGTATTTTTCGCCCAGCTTCAGGCAGTCGCTGCTTTTCTCCATCGAGTCGGGGCAGATATAGTCCTTAAAGTTGTGCCCCTTGCGCATCATATCCTGCGGGTCAAAGTAAAACGCCGCTTCTTCGCCCTGACGGTAGAAATCATGGAGCACCCGCAGCTTTTCGGCGGCGTCCAGCTCGGTACACTTGGAGCCGAGGGCGGCGAAATGGGCGATCAGGTCAGCGCCGATCCGGGCAAAGTAGGTGCGGGCTTCTTCGATGTCCTTTTTGCAGACCGACACCGTGATATATTTCTCCTGAATGATGCCGTTGGCGCCGGTGGCCTTGTCCAGCAGCATTTGATTGTATTCCCGGCGGTACACATCGCAGGCGTCGCCCCGCATGGGCATCAAGATCGACTGCTCGAAATTCGCCCGGTTCAGCCTGCGGTTGTTGATGGTGATTTTCGTCGTCGCTCCGGAATCCAGACTGTTCAGCAGCTCCGAATAGGCAAGGGACATCTGCTCCTTGTCCTCACGGCTTGCCACAAGGTAGTTGATGTCGGTGAACTGATAGGTCTTGGAAAAGCGGCCGCCCACCTGAAAAATACCGTCCTTCCAGATGCGGCGGATAGGGATCACATCCTGCACCTTGCGGGGCACGGTGTACCGCTCCTTGTCCTGTTTCAGCAGGTTTTTCAGCGTTTTGATCATGATTTTCCTTCCTCCAATTTGTCTTTGAGTGCTTCATAGTAGAGGTTCGATGCCTCAAAGCGAAGCTCTTTTGGCTCTAACAGCTCCGAGCGCAGCCACGCCCAGAGAAATTGCTCGGCGGTCATGCCGTGATAAGTGATAAAGCCCAGCGCCGCAAAGGGTGCGCCACCGAGAATGCACATCCAACTGACGGTTTCCGTCCCGAAATGGGGTTTCAGCAAAAAGTACAGCCCCACGGCGACGAGGATCGCCAAGACAGAAAAAACGAACTGCCGCATGGACAGCCCGAAAAACATGGATTCCGTATAGTTGCGAATCTCCCGATTGATTTTTACTTCCAAATTTCTTCCTCCTTTACAGTCCCATCATTTCACGCACAACACGGTCGGCCATTTTGACTGCGCCGACGAGCACCAGCATATTGAAAACCAACTCGCCCACATACGACCACACCTGTGTCACCGCCGCAGCGTCGGGATCGACGACGGGCGGACTGGATGCAAACAGAGAGAAGATAATGCAGGCCAGTACGATGATCGCACCCTCTAAACAAACGGCGGCATAACTTTTGATGAAGCTCTTGCCGATGTTCTGTGACGGCTCGCCTGCAAAGGCCGAGAGCGGGACCGGTGCAATGGCCGTGTAGAGATAGAGTTTGAAAAATCTGCCGTACACGGTCATGATCATGATAAACGACAAAACCGTGATAAACAGCCCGCCGATCAAGGTCACTGCCCACAATGGGATGCTTTCAAAAAAGCCGCAGTCCTCTACGGCGGTCACGATCTCGGCAGGCAGCACAGTTTCCTGCGCCACCCCAAAGCCTGCGGCGTTCATGATAGTAGAGATCAGCCCCTGCACGATGTTGAATAGGGCGATCATCAGCTCCAAGCCGTATGTGACGGCGGCCTTGGCAAGGGCGAAACGGATAAACACTTTGAGAGCGTGCTCCGGCCGTTTCAGTTCCGCAAAGCTGCCGCAGGTTTTCATCACGCCCACCACAAAGAACAAAACGAGCAGCGCAAGCCCGATGGCCTGCACCGCACCGTGGATGCCGACGATCACATTCCAGATCGTGCCGCCTTTGAACTGCTCCGGCGACTGCGTAATGAGCTGCCAGATCTCCGCCAGCTTTTCATTCCAAGTTTCCAGCGCATTCTCCAAATTCTGTACGATCCAGTTATCCGGCATTCGGCTCACCTCCCGTCAGCGCAACATCGCAGGCGACCTCGTTGCCCCAAACATCCCAGCCGTCCGTTTTTTGACGGGCGAACAGCTCAATGCGGGGCAGATCACCCATCAGCTCGACAATGCGCCGCCTTGCTTCGTCCGGCTTTTTGCTGTGTTCCTCGATGTGGGAGAGGATGACTTGATGCACCCCGGCCGAGCGGCGTTTCGGGCGGCCTTTGGTGGCAAGCATACAGAACTCTGCATTGGCTCTCGTCCAGTGTCCCATGCCCCAAAACAGGCTGTCGGACTTGCGGTTCTGCTTGATCCATACGAAAGCCACCGTCTTATACGAAAAGCCCCATGCACGCATGACCGAAAAGCAGTCGTGCAGCAGTGGGATCGTTGTCCATAGAAACAATACGCAGTCATCAGCGGCAAGCGTGCCGACCGGCAGCGCCCGTATATCTTCCAGTTCCATTGTCGGGTAGTGGGATTCGGCGGAGCGCCCAAGCCCCTTTTTAGAATAGACTTTGTACCGCCAAGGCGGGTCTGCGTAAATAATGCTGTATTTCTTCACAGCTTCCTCCTTTCCGGCAAATAGGGGCAGGCCAAAGTGACCTGCCCCGTGCGCCGTATCATTTATCTGCTGTCCCGGTCGGGCGAGCTGCGGATCACGCCGTACACATCATCCACAAAGTAGCGCCCGGCAAAGGGATTGAATATGGCGTGGCACTTCACGCCGTTGTATTCGGCAAGGTAGTCGTTGTCCCCGATGCGTTTGAGGATCGTCGCCTCACCGAGCACATGGGTTTCTCCCTGTTTCAGAGAGTGGAATATAGCACTCGCACTTTTCCATCTGCGGCCTCCTTTCAGCCCGTGATCAGGTTCAGGATCTCTTTGGCAAAGGTGATGACGATGCCGCCCGCAAGGGTGAGAAAGCCGTTGCTGCGCTGGCTGGGATCGTGGGACTGGAACGAAAGTCCCACCTGCACGATACCCCAGCCGAGCAGGATCAGTCCGACCGCACGGATCAGGCCGAAAATGAAATCGCTCAGGTTGTTCACGACGGCAATCGGGTCATTGGCGGCAAAGGCCGTGACGGAGCAGCCGAGCACAAGGGCAACCGACAGCACAGCGACGCAGTAGAAGCGAAAGCCCTTTCTGACCTTGCCGGGCATGGGCAGCTTGTTTGCAGTCTTTTGGGTGTTCTTCATGGGTTTATCCTCCTTGAATTGAATTAAAAAAGAGCTTCTATATCCTCGTCGGAAAGAAGCTCATAATCGGGTATGGGTTCATTGGGTGCGGGTACGGTTTCGGCGGCAGCGCCTGCAAACGAGAGCGTCGCAATGGCATTTTCCGTCCCGCCGTGTTCATAAGGTGCTGCGCCGCCGTCCTCGGTCAGTGCAATGTTCGGGTGTTTCAGAATGTCGTATTTCTCGTCCATCACTGGACGCTCACCACGGATAAACAAAAGGGCGTAACGGTTGTCCAGCATACGCACTTCGTCCGGCGTCAGAAGCTCTCTGCCGCTGATCTGATAGTTCGTGCTGTAATTGCCGTTTCGCCCGGATGATTTGCCGTAGGTGTTGGTGTCGATGGTGGATTTGCCGAGGTAGGATTCCGAGATCAGCTTGTGGGTCGATGTTTCGTTGCCGCCGAGATAAAGGAACTCGTCGCAGTTGCCGAGGATCGACTCCCATTCCTTTTCAAACAGCGCTTTGAGCGCCGCCACATTTTGCAGAATGATGGACACATACACATTGCGGGAGCGCATGACCGCAAGGATCTTGGAGAAATCCTCCGGCAGGCTGACATTGCTGAACTCGTCCATTAGGAAGTGAACGGGAACGGGCAGACTGCCGCCGTATTTGTGGTCGGCCAGATAGAATAGCTGCTGAAAAAGCTGCGTGTACAAAATGCTGACCAAAAAGTTAAAGCTGGTATCATTGTCGGGGATCAGGGCAAAGAGCGCTACTTTCTTTTCTCCGAGAGAGGGCAGATCCAGCTCATCCGTAGCGGTCAGCGCCGCCAACGAGGACAGATTGAATTTCTCTAACCTTGCCGCCAGCGTGATCTGAATGGATTTCAGTGTTTTGGCGCTGCCGGAGTGGTAGTCCTTGTAATACTTCACGGCAATATGGTCGGGCTCCCGCATTTCCAGCCGTTCAAACAGCTCGTCCAGCGGCGAGGTGTATTCGTCGCAGTCCTCCCGCACATCCGCCGCACGCAACATTTCCATGACCATTGGAAAGTTCTGCTCGTCGGGTGGCGCTTCGTATTTCAGATAGAAGATCAGCGCCAGCAGGAGCATAGACGCGGCGGTGTCCCAAAAGGGATCGTTGGACTGGCTGCCTTTCGGCGTGGTGCTTTTGAACAGATTGGTCACAAGCCGCTGCACATCGTTGTCGTCCCGCAGGTAAACAAACGGGTTGTAGCAGTGGCTTTTCTCCATGTTTAGAAGATCCAGCACCCGCACCTCATAGCCCTTTAGCCGCAGCAGATGCCCCGTGCTGCGCAGCAGCTCGCCCTTCGGGTCCAGCACGGTAAAGCTCGTGTTGGCTTGACACAAATTCGGTTTGGCGTAAAACCTCGTTTTGCCTGCGCCGCTGCCGCCGACAACGACCGTGTTGAGGTTGCGGCGGTGTTTTCGTCCGTCCAGACCCATACGGACATTCTGCGTGAAGATCTTGTTGTCCTCTGGTGCGGCTGCCCGGTATTTTCGGTTGACGGTTCGGGCAGAGCCCCACTTGGCCGAACCGTGTTCCTCGCCCCGACGGTAATTGCGGCGGGAAGATAGAATCACACCCACCGTAAGCCCGTAGGCACAGAGCAAAACAATGACAGTTTTCAGGCTGTCCCCGCAAAGCTCGATATGAAACGGGTCGTTCATTACCGCAGGAAACCGGGCGACAATCTCCGGCAGGCCGCCGTGGGCGGCGGGGGCGATCAGCAGCCCCAGCCACACCACGGGGAGAATACCGAACAGGCAGAGGATAAGAGGGTTATTCTCTTTCTTCATCGCTCCTGCGCCGTACTTTCTTTGCGGGCGCATCGATCACTTTCAAGAGAACTTCGTCAACAATGTCGGTGGGGCGTTCTTCCTCCAGCAGATCGTTCCGCATCTCATTGAGGGCATTGACCACAACGCCGTGCTCATAGCGGTCAAGGGTCAATACCCGTTTTTCCTGTTTTCCCATCATTATCGCTCCTGTTCACTCTGGCGGGGCGCTTTGCTTTGTTCCAGCGACCGCATCATCCTTGAGGAAATGTCATAGGCGGTGTCCCGGATGTCGGTCAGTTCAGTGCGGATCGTCTGCGGGTCATCGGTACGCAGGAAGTCGGCAGGCGCTTCAAAGGCATAGCCGGTCACATCTACGCCGAACTCTTTACCGAGGATATAGGAAACGCACTGCGCCTTGAACCCGGCATTTTCCTCGGTGTATTCCTCGCCGGTCCGGGCAAGCTCCGCCTGCGCCAGTGCTTTGGACAGACCGCAGAACAGATCGTTTGCCGACAGCCCACGGCGGACAAAAACGGCGTTCTGCTCACGGTCATACACGGCATCCATGCCGTTCGGCAGCTCGTCCACAGACTGCACCGGCGCAGGGCGCTTGTAGATCAGAGCATTCAGCAGCGCCCGTGCGTCATGAGAAACCGCCTGCGGTGCTCTCGTTCGGGCGGTAGTCTGTGAAATGTCATAGACCCGCTTGATGTTGTAGGACACGCCGATGCTGCCATCATCACGGGTGTATTCGCCGTTGGACTCGACGATCTTGATGGGACGGCTAAACTCCTGCCGCTTGATATACACACCCTGATCCCGCCAGAAATCTTTATCGCCCAGTCTGCGGGCATCCGGCTTCGTGGCAAGGATCAGCAGGGCGTTGGTGGCAGAGTAGTTGCGGAAAGCCGCCTGCACATCCAGATAGTCACGGAACTTGCCGCCGTCTGCACAAACCGCCTCGGCGGTGGCATCGGCAAGAGCGTAAACCTCGTCACGCTCCGCCTTTTTCTTTGCCGCCCACGCCTCCTTGTCAAATTCGTCGGTCTGCGGGGCAGATTCAAAAATATCGTCAAAATTGCTCATCGGTTATCGCTCCTTTGCTTTCTTCGGTTTCTTTCGGGAAGGCTGCTTGTGGGTGGTGGTCTGCTGCTTTTTCGGTTCTTTTGCCGGGGTGGGTTCGGAAATGCCCGGCTCTGCCGCCTCTTTCTGCCTGCTCTCCCGGATTTCCCGTAATTCCTCACGGACAGAGGGGCGTTCTTCGGGAGATTTAGCAGTACCCTCGGCGGTTCTGCTTTGCTTCTCGGAGGTAGGCGCGGACGGACGGGATTTCTCCGTCTTTGCCGCCGCAGGGTTTGGGGATGCGTGTTCCTCCTTTTGAACGGGTGCGCCCAGCAGGTCATCCAGCAGGCGGTCATCCGCCGCCTTGTCGGGCTTCTCCTGCTCAGGGGCAGACGAGGCGGTTTTGTCCGCCTTGGACTGCTCGATGTCCCGCTTGATGGAAACGGTATCGACCGTCGCCAGCTTGAAGCGCTCTACGATGCGGTTGATCTTGGACGCATCCTCGGCACGCACCATAATGTCTACCATACCGTCAGCAGAGCGCTCTTTGCCCCGCAGGGCACAGTAGACAACGCCGTACCGCTTGGCCTCGGTCGCAAACTGCTTCAGATGCTCTTCGCTGACGGTGAACACTTTCAGCTCCTTGCCGCTTTTGAGCATGGCAGAGAGCCGCTGGTGGCCTTTGGTTTTGTTCTTATCTCGGTTTTTCCAGACAGCGTAGAGCATGGCGGCGATATTCTTTGCCGCCGAGCCGGTCAGCTTCAAGGCAACTTCCGTACCCTCCAAGCTGATCCGCACGACTTGCTCCGCTGCGTCACCGGAATTGTACATGGTCGGTTTTCTCCTTTCTTTCGGGTTGCTCGTCCTCACGGACGGCTTTGATTTTCTCTTGGATTACGCCGGAACGCTCAGCAATGCTGTTACATAGAACCACCTCCTTCCGCAGTGCGGCAAGCTCTTTGGAAAGTGCGGTGATCTGCGCCTTGACTTCCACCGCTTTTTCGGGATCAGACTTCACCGCCGCCGTCCGCTGTGATTTATAGAGCTGCTTGCGCTTCTCGGTCAGAGCGGTGATTTTTCCGTTCACCTCGTCACGGTAGCAAAAAAGCTGCTCGGCGGTATCAATCCGATGCCCTATGAGTAGCCTTGTTTCGGCGGTGATAGCATCCAGCTTCAGCAGATCCTCCCGCAGGAGAAAGTGCAGCCGCTTCCTGCTTTGCTGCGGACGGTTCTTCGGGAAGATACCCAGCAGATAGCAGTAGTGAACATACAGCGCCCGAAAGCCGGTCAGTTTTCGGGCGGTTTTCAGACTGCCGACCAGCCTGACCCGCAGGATCTTCGGCTTTTGTTCGGGCGTTCTTCGTTCGGGGCGGCTCTGGGATAAAATGCGCCTGCGAATGCTGTCCAGAGAGTAGTCCTCACCGAAATTGCGCATCAGGCGCACGAACCGTTCCTTGCCCGGCGGCCTGAGCGAAATATCCCTGCCGACTTTTACCGTATAGCCCTTTTTCCGCAAGGCATCAAAAAACTGCCGCTCGGTCATGGCTTGCCATATCGCCTCGTCAATGTCGCTGCGGATCAGCCCACGCCAAGTGGGGCGCTGCTCCTGTTCGGCACGCCATTCGCCGTACTGCTTGCTCCGACCTTGCTGCGGATGCTCGAGCACCGACAGCCCGTATTCCCGGCAAAGCTCATCGGAAACCGTCTGCATTTCGTGGTAGTCCTTTCGGGTGCGGTGGTATTTGATGCCGTTCGTAAAGGATACGGTGTTGACGACAAAGTGATTGTGCAGATGATTTTCTTTGTCAAGGTGGGTGGCGACGATCACCTGATAGCGGTCGCCCCAAAGCCGGGTCGCCAGCTTTACGCCGATCTCATGCGCCAGTTCGGGCGTGGCCTCGCCGGGAGCAAAGGACTGGTAGCCGTGATAGGCCACCGTGCCGTCCTCCTTGCCGAACCGCTTTTTTACCGCCAGCATTTCATCACGGGCGGTGGCGGGAGAGCAGTTGATGCCCGACACAAAGCGGTGGAGCGGTGTGCCGTCCTCGCTGCCTGTTTCCTGCGTTTTTTCCGAATTGACAGCATAGCAGATCACATCGGAAAGCTGCTGCCCGTCCTGTTCGGTCAGCTCCCGGTCGGCATAGAATTTCGGGTTTGCGGTCTTTTCGGGGTTCTCCGCATAGATCACCACCTTGCCGAGCCAGCCTTTTATCCGCCATATTGATGTCGTCGCCATAGGCGCATCACTTCATCGGATGGGGTAGAATGACCGCTGCGGTGATCGTCTTGACGGCATCATCCAGCTTGCGGCAGTTCTCGTCGTACCGTTGCACATTCAGTGCGTTCAGGGTATGGGCTTTTGCGGCGATCTGATTGAGGTTGTTGCCGATCCCGTGCAGCTCCCGCATCATGGCGTAATAGTCGGGCGGCGGTGCGTCCAGCGGTTCAAGGCCGTTTACCAAGTGGCGAAGATACGCTTCACGGGAAAGTCCGCTTTTCTTGACCTTCTTCTGAAACGCCTCGGCTTCCTTTTTGTCCAGCCAGAATTGAATGTGAACATTGCGTTTTCTCATAGGCACTCCTTATCTAATTCGTTTTGTATTTCGACGATCCGTTTGCCGACCGCATACACAACGGGGATCGTCACGCCGTTGCCCGCCTGCTTATATAACTGGGCGTCGGAATTGACGGCAGCGGCCCGGTCAAACATATCATCTGAAAAACCTTGCAGCCGCCAGCACTCACGGGGCGTCAGCTTGCGGATGCGTCCGCAGCCAAGCGGAAGTGTGGAGCGGTTTTCAGGTTTGCTCTGATCTGCCTCCTTTGCCCGCTTTACGGGCAAAGCGTACTCGCAGGAATCGCAGGCGCAGAGATAAACGCCGTGCTTGTCCTGCGTATTCAGGCAGAAAGCCGGTTCGCCGCACGCCTTGAAGCGCCGTCCGTTTTGCCGCTTGTTTTCCCGGTTGGGGGTGAGGACGGCACGGCAGCCATAAAAAATACCGGAGCTTTCGCCCCGGTTGCTGCCCCCGATCTTGTCATAGCCTGCAATCAGGCATTTGGTGTGCTCCTGTTCCAAAATTTTCGGATCACCCCGCTTTAGCTGAATGAGTGCCGTTTCTTCGGTGCGGTCCGGGCACTCGCCGCTCATGCAGAGAACGCCGCTTTTGTCACCGCTGTGGTTGGTAATACCGCTGTCGTACCTTGCTTTGATACAGCGGGCGTGCTCGGTCAGCCTCGGTTCGCCCTTGCACAGGTCGATGAAGTACATTCCCGTGCGTCCGGCAAAGCCGCCGCCCTCGCTCATCAGCGTACAGCTTACGCCTGCGGGGTCATAGACCCGCTTGCCCTGCGTGCCGCCGATCAACTGTATAAGAGCTTTGCCGTCGCCTGCGGTGACAGGAAATACTTTTCGTACACCCTCGGCTCTAAAATGTCGATAAGCGACAAGGTAGATGCGTTCCCGGTTTTGCGGAACGCCGTGGAAGCGTGAATTAAGCAGTCCGTATTCGATATGATAGCCGATTTCGGCCAACGAATGGAGAACGGTTGCAAAGTCCCATCCTCGATTAACGGAGAGCAGATTTTTAACATTTTCAAGGACAAGCCATTCGGGCCGATCCTCGGCAGGCGTGCCTTTGAGGAGTCTAACGATTTCAAAAAAGAGAGAGCTTCGCTTGCCTGCAAGCCCTCGTTGCCGGCCAGATACAGAAATGTCCTGACACGGGAATCCGCCTGCCCAGAGATTAACTCTCGGCAGGTCGGCGGGCTCGGTTTTGGTGATGTCCTCGCCATACCATTCATCCTCCTTTACATCGTGAATCGCACGGTAGCTGCGGTCTGCGAATTTGTCGATCTCGCAGTGGCCTTTGCAGACCATACCGCAAAGTTCAAAGCCCTTGCGGAAACCGCCGACACCGCTGAAAAAGTCCAAAAAGGTCATGGGTTCGTTCACCGGCTGTGACCTCCTTTCGGGTATAAAAATATCGTCCGCCATTCAGATGGGGACGAAAAGGGTTTCAGGGGCCACCCCTGACAAGTGCCGTTGTGGTATCACAACGGCGATGCTTGCTGGTACAGTGCATAGCGTTCGTCCCATAGGCCGAACATTTTGCCACCGACCGAAATAATATCACCGTTCCTGCTCCGACTGCGGGCGGTACGGGATGCCGAGCAGCGTGTCGTTCACCCTCGCAAGGTGTTCGGGGTAACGGAACATCTTGCCGTAGCGGTCGAGCTGCTCATCGGAAAGACTGTCCAGATTTTCGCCACGGCAGTCACAGATAAAGGCAGGGCCGAAGATAAAATCCACCATCACGCCGTCGTCGTTCTTTACGCTGCGGTTCGGGCGCATCCCGTTGATCTTGCCTTCTTCGTTGCAGACGATGCAGACCTGTTCCTCAAAGGGATAGAACGGCTCGATCAGACCACCCACCACTTTCTGCATCCCGGCAAGAGATGCGTCGATCTCTGCCGTGCGGGCGAGCTTGCCCGGCTCCAGCAGCACCACTTTGATTTTCTTTTCCTCATTCATCGTTAGAAACTCCTTTCATTGCTCATATTCACGGCTGCGCTCGTTTGTCCTTGCGGAGAAATCCACTCCGACAAAGGAATCGGCATCAAGGATATATTCGCTGTTATTCCAGCTTTCCTCGACCTGTCGTTCTGCTTCTTCACGGGAATCAGCTTCGACCGTAACCGTTTTTTGCAGCGTTTCGGTAATCGTGACCTCATAGGTTTTCAATGTCCGTTGCTCCTTTCCAGTAAGACTGATAAATTGCTTTGGCATTTTCGGATCGTGGAGATAATTCGATGCCGCATTCGTCCTCCAATGCGGCCAATAGGCTGCACAGCTCCTCGCTGTTTTTGATGCGGGGAACGGTAAACTGGGAGGGAGAAACGCCGAGCGGCGCTGCCAGTTGGCACAGCAGTTCTCGCTTCGGTGTCCTTGCGCCGGATTCATACTGTGCGATCCGCACATCGGCGCTGCTTTCCGGGAAACCGACCGCAACGCCAAGTGCCTTTTGTGTCATGCCGCGCAGAATGCGAAAATGCCGAATCCTCATGCCGGTATTCAATAGATCTGCCATTGGTTATCGCTCCTTTGTGCGCTCCTTTCGCTTGGTAATGGGCAGTCCGAGCCGCAGACACAGTTGGTCGTTCTGATCCTTGCCTTGTGCGGGCGGTCGGATCTCTGCCGTGACCGCATACCGTTTGGTCAGCAGCGTTTGGATCGTTGCAGCGGCGATCCGTCCTGCAGGGTCATTGTCGAGCCGCAGCACCACCTTGCGGATATGGGGATAGTCGGCAAGATACTGCACGAGCGCGGCGGGCAGGCTGCTTTCTTCGATCTTGGCTTTCGGCTTGTACACACCTGCAAGGGAGAGCAGATTTTCGCTGCGCCAGTCCTTGCCGTCCAGCTTTTGCATCGTCCCGTAGGATAGCAGGTCGATCGCCGATTCAAAGAGATTCAGCGTGTCGCTCCGCACGGCAGCCGGGATACCAAAGGAATAGTGCTTATCGCTGCCGTTGGCATCCCCGATGAAGTCCGAGCCGATGCCGCGCAGATTGGCATAGCGGGGCTTGCCGTTGTGATCTTGCCCGACGAACACGGCATTGTGATAGGGGTAGCTCTCGTAGAGCCGTCCCGTGCTGATACAGAAGTCGATCAGCGCACGGTCGATCCCTCTGCGGCGCAGATATTCGATGGCGTCAGCGGCATTGCGGTTGGCCTGCGGCAAAAGAAGCACCTTTTCTTTCGGCATTTTCGGAGCCGGGACAAAGGTGGGCGGCGCTGCTGACAGATTTCCCATAATGGTTTCGACCGCCTGCGTAAAGGGCATCTCTTTGACCTTGATAAGATAGTCCAGCGCAGAATAGCCGCCGATCCCACGGGAAAACCAGCACCATTTTCCGTTGGAGATTTTCAGGCTGTCGTGCTCACGGGTGCAGTAAGTGCCGCCCCCGAAATGCACCAGCTCCTGCGGTTCATAAGTCCGCAGATAGGTCAGCAAATCCATCTCACGAGCCTGCGCCACGACCTCCGGCGGGATATATGGCATATGTTTCACCTCCGTTCTGACATAAAAATAGCCGAGGGGCTTTCAGAATGAAAACCTCTCGGCTATGTACATAATTCTACCTTACGGTAATTTTAGGGTTGTTAGACCTCAAATTCCAAATATCATCATCCCGCTTAAAATATAATCCTTGGATATTTGCAATTTCCAAGAATGGCAACTCGCTTGTTGATTCCACCTTTTCATAGAAATATCCATCTTCTGAAATCAAAAAGCAATCCCCATTGGTTTCACGGAGATATAATTTGTCCGGCAGACCATTTCGTTTCCATGTAAATGCAGGAAAAGATACTTCCTTTGGCTTTTGTGAATTTGCTGAATCAGAGAGCAACTTTATCCATGCCTTTGTAGTTTCTGAAATTTCGCAATCCTGAAGCTGAAAACTTGAAAGAATCCGCTTAACTTCTGAAATGCTCTTATTTTGAAAAACATCAAAGTTGGAAAGCTCCAAAGCAGCACCCCGAGAACGAACGCCAGCCAAATATATGTTTGAGCTTGTAACATTTGGCAATCCGAGCTCAACAAACATTGCTATTGAGGAATAAGCCTGTATGAAGATTTGTTCCGATTCAGAATCGAACATTTGAGAGATTGCGTGTATAATCCAAGGCAATGTATATCCATAATAGTCCTTTGAAATTTTTGCTGCATTTGGTTCTGATTTTATAATTTCAGAGAGTGGCATTCCACTTATCCAACAATGGCGGAAATTATCCAGTATAGTTTGGCTGGGAACAAATTCCATTAGATTTGCAGCATTAGCATTACTCCAAATTTCTATTTCTCGAACAATATTGTTTGTTTGCTCAATCTGATCTTCTGCATCAGTAGACAGTATAAAAGACAGGGCGAGTGACTTGAACTTATCAATATCATCGAGTATGGCCATAGATACAGTTAGTGGGATTCCCGAAGCAATCAATTTTTTCCTTGCAGCTCTATTAGGTATCCGATTTAGCAATGCTTTGGTTCTAGCACGCAAAAGGTTTATGTAATCTTCTTTATGCTCTGCTTCTGCTTGGATCAAAGCCAATGACTTTCTAAACACAGGTTCAACCCAATCCAAATCAGTTCCATCCGAGTTAAAATCCTCGTGCATTGCAAGGAGCTCATCATCCAAAAAGTCAAAAAGCGTATTTAACCACTTTGCAAATTCTCCGTGAATGTTAGCGCTTATAGAATCATTTGCAATTGCTTCAAGGAGCAAAGAAAAATCAGTTCCCGTTTCTTCGGCACACTTATAAATTTGCCGAAGTGCTATAAAGAGTCCACTCTGAACTTTCTCCATTTGCTGATTATTAAAGTAATAATCAGCAAGATTCATATCCTTCCTAACACGCCAACGCTCTTTATCGTTGGATGCCTTAGTATCTATTGCATATAATATTTTCCCTTCTACATCGGAAAATGCACGCCCGGCGCGACCGCATATATTCCAAAAGTCTCTGTTGCTAATGGTTTCATTTGAGAAATAGGGGGTCGAAACAATTACCGTTGAAATTCCGATGTTAACCCCTTGCCCAAGTGTGGATGAGGCTATAATGATTAACGGGGCCTTAGAACGCATAAGTCTTTCTATTGCAATACGAACCAGTGCCGGCAGACGATTGTTATGGCAAATTACTCCTTTTTGGGCGGCAGTCAAAACAATATCACTATCACCTAGTTCTTCTTTACATACACTTTCAAAAACATTCCAAAGGGATTCGTCCCAATCAAAATCATTTGGATGTTCTCCTAATGCAAGAAGTACGCTCTCTGCTAAGCCATTTATTGCATTTGCTTTTGCAGAATATATCATGACCGTACCAGTTTGAGCAAGGCGAACCGCTGTTGCAGCAATGGCTTCTTTTTTATCATTGGGGAATGGATTCCTTCGCCGCCCAAAACCTAATGGAGCTTTTTGAACAAAGTTTGGATTAAAAGGATCGCCGTCACTTTTCCATTGTAGCCTGACGCGAGTTCCGTCCCACAATAATAAACCCAGCCGTTCAAGAGAAGGCTTCCATTCTGACTTTGCTACCAAATTACTGTCTGCTGCAATCCACTCGGCCAACTCATTCGCATTTGGTAAAACGGCAGATAATAATAGCATCCGTATTTGATTCCGAGAAGCAAACTCTTTTATATGTGTGAGAAACATCTCGTTTTTTATATACCGTTCTTCTGCCCCTAAAAGATGCCCCTCATCAACAACAATTAGTTTGATTTTTGTTTCTAATCCTGAACCGCATCGGATAAGAGCTTTTGCTTTTTCAGGCGTTGCAATAACTACTTGGGATTCATTGATAAGCTCAAAATCCGTTAAATTTGCAGTTGATCCTCCATATAGCTGAGATACTGTAATTCCAAGTGGATTAAATACTTTACTTAGACTCTGTTCTACTTCAAAAGCCAATGACCGGAAAGGCGCGAGATATAAGACTTTTGACATACTATTGGAAGATAAAGTGTTAATAATAGCTATTTCCGCAACCCGTGTTTTTCCCCCACTTGTTCGAAGATTAATAATGCCTCCATCATTTTCTCCAACAGCAAGAGGAATGGCTGCCACTTGAGAAGGCCATAATTCTGTGACAGGAGGCACAAAGCCACTAAGAAGTTGAATATAGTTCTTAGTTGTATATTGAGAAGATAATAATGGCGGCAAAACACTCCAAAGAGATGCTTTGAAATATGTCGAAAGTATAATCCTTAATAGCCTTATTATCAGCCAAAACGATATTAGATTGCTATCAACAGCAACAAGAAGCAATTTATTAAATATATCGTCTATTATAGTAAAGTCATCTTTATTTCCTGTCTGAACATAATCCGTAATTATCATAAAAATGCGTGCTATTTCGTGAGAAATAACCCATTCATCCAAAACGTGTATGTCAGATAACTCACAAAAATCTTCAAAGAAAACCTTACTCGTAGATTTCAGCAACGAATTAAAATCCTTTTTTACGAATTGTATTATTAGTTGCCCAACACTGAAATCCAGATTTATGTCCTTCAATACAATAAAAGCGCGCGAATATTGCTTGGCAGCGTAGAGAGCCATACCTGCAATAAGCAAGTTATAATTTTTTTCATCCGTCTCACTGTCATTATATCTATAAGCGTCTGACAACAATTTTCCGGCTCGCTCTAGTATTCCTAGATTCTCTGCTCCATCTGCACTGTCATCGGCACCTTCAATTAACGAGCATCCACAGGAAAGCAATGCATACGCGATGTGTGTCACCTTTTCCGTAAGTAAAGGATCAAAAGCTGGATAGTTTTCCGGACTTTCTTTTACTTCTTGAAGAATTCGTCTTGCATCGGCCTGAGCGATAAGGTTGTTCAAACGATCTTGAAATAAACTTTTCAGCAGAGCGGAAGCGTAATCAACAGGAATACTCATAGACCATTCTCCAATTCCTCAAAAGCTTGCGTTACTATCGTTTGGGGAGCAGACATTCCCAGCGAAATCATTAACAAATTGTGAAGTTTATTATCAGTGTGCTTGTTGATATGGTTTTTGGCATTTTGATTACTCATGAGCAACCCAACATAATCTATTTGTAATTTGTTTGTTGCAAATAGCAATGCACAATTTTGAACTCTTTGCCCGATTTCAGATTTTCCTTCCTGAAACAATCGTTCGGCTACAAACATCAAAGAAATCGGTAATCCTGCTTTGTTAGATCGCACAAGACCATCAACAATATCGACTACGGCTTGCTTGTCTGGCGTGGTTCTAAACTTTGATTCGCCGACGATAATTCTTACGGGATCTGCATCTAAATCAAATAGAAGAACATCGTCACCTTTCATGGACTGATCCGGGTTGGTATTATACCTTAGTCTGTATATGGGAAGTTGTGCATCTGTTGTAGAACTTAGATATTCCGCCAAGAAAACTTCAGCAAAATTTCCTTTCTGTGTTGTAAAATCCTGTGGATAAGGGGAGCGGAGTATCGGGAGACCTTTGATTTTTAATGATGTGATTAAATCCATGTGCCGCTGCAATGCATCCGGACTAATATGGTGTTTTTGCAGTGCATCTTCCATATATTTTAGCAAAACATCATTGTGCCCATTTTCCGCCAATGACCTATGCGCGACACCGCTTGTAGTTATACCATCATTAGCCACCAAAGAAATGCCAAGGGGACTCATTTTATCCGGATGCTTATTCACAATGGACATACCCAACACTCCTTTCGTATCTAATTTTTATTAGTAGTCTCTGTTTAACAGAAAGTTCGCCAGATGCACGATCTTGACACCGTTGATATTGCCTGCGGCCAGTTCGTCCATCGTCACCACATACTTCGGGTAATGGTCTTTGATTTCAAGCAGGTTGGCAACCTCACGGTCAGACTCCTCCGGCAGATTGCGGCACACCTGCACATAGATTCGCTCGTCCCGCCGCACGGCCACAAAGTCGATCTCCTTGGTGGCGTTTTTGCCGATATACACATCATAGCCCTTCCGACGAAGCTCAAAGTACACGATGTTTTCCAGCATGGCAGCAACGGATTTCGGATTAAAGCCCATCATGCAGTATTTGAGGGAAGCATCCGCAAGATAGAACTTTTCCTGCGTTTTGAGGACAGTCTTGCCCTGCATATCGTACCGCTGGCACCGATAGATCACGAAAGCCTTTTCCAGCCACTCCAGATAGTTATAAACTGCCTCCACCGAGAGGGAGCGCCCTTCGCCTTTCATGAATTTCACGATAGCATTGGCGGAAAAAGTCTTGCCGACATTCTCTACGACATACTTTACCACACGGTTGAACAGGTCAAAGTTCGTGATATTGTGCCGCTTGGTGATGTCGCTGGTGATAACGGAATTATATATTCCCTCGACAATTTGATAGGACGAACGCTCATCAAAATTTCCGAGCGCAACGATTGGGAAACCGCCCATGCGGATATATTCGTTCAAAAGTTCTTTCGGTGTGCGGCTGCTGTCCTTCTTAAACTCCAGATATTCGGCAAAGGACAGAGTAAAGACAGGGATGGAGATATACCGCCCCGTCAGATAGGTGGAGATCTCGCTGGACATCAGCTTGGAATTGGAACCGGTCACATAGATGTCGGTATCGGAATCCTCCAGCAGACTGTTGACCGCCTTTTCCCAGCCGTCCACCTCCTGCACCTCGTCCAGCAGAAGATAGTAGCGTTCACCGTCGGTCATTTTTTCTTTTATATTCCGGTACATCTGCTTGGCGGTCATGCCCTCGTCCAGCTCTTCCGAGGTATAGCGCAGATGGATCACATGGTCTGCCGCAATGCCGCTGCCGAGCAGGTCGTCTTTCAGCATATCCAAAATGGTCGATTTTCCGCAGCGGCGGATTCCGGCAAGAATCTTTACCAGCGGAACATCCCGATAGGTTTTCAATATATCCAAATAGTAGGGTCTAACGATCATAGTATCGCCTCCTTGCTATTAGTATAGCCAAAAACGCCGCTTCGGTCAATAGTTTTTGCTGAAATTCAAGAAAAACTTTTTTGTTCAGAGCATCTTTTTCGACTCATTTTTTATTTCTGCTAACAGAAAAGCGGCACAGAGTTCTCTGCACCGCTTTCATCGTACTTATATTGCTTTGATTTTTTTTAGATACGCCACGGCATCGGTATGTCCGCGGAAGTAGATGTGCTGCCGCTCCATGTCCTCCATTTGGCGGGCAAGGTTCAGATAGTCCACATACGCCCGATGCTCCTCTGCGGTCATGCGGATCTCGCCGCTACCCTCGTTCATTTTGTCAATGACGGGGTACTGCGTTTTCAGCTTGTCCATACGGTCGGAAAGTGCGGCGTAGTCCTCGTCGGTATTCAGCAGAACCATCACAATATCGCTGTCGATCTCGGCAAAATCGTCCTCGATGCGGGACGGCAGGTCAAAATAGCTGTCGCTCACGGTGTTCACTTCCTTCTCGTTTTTATTATACTATACCCAAACCGCAAGGCAATATCAAAGGTGCAAATTTTATCGTTCGGGCTGTTCGGCCTGCCGCGGCAATGCGGAACGAACAGGAACGGCAGGTGAACTGATCCGATATTCTTCCGGGATATTCTCGATGTCACCGTCGTAAATGTCCACAAATCGACTACCGTTTGACCGCACATAGCCGTTATCTCCGAACACGCCGCCTTCTTCATACCGAATATCCCGTCCGAAACCCTCATAGTCGATATAGTTTGCCAACGCACCGAGCTTGTCCGTATCATAACAGCCGCTTTCCTCGATCCAATAATAGCCGAGGTCATAGTCGCTGCACACGCCGGGCAGGTAATCAAAGCAGTCCATATTTTCGGTCAGGTTGATCAGCTCCCGCACGCTGCCGGTGTTCTCGCCCAAGTCCAAGACTGCCTGCCAGAACTCGTCGCTCTCCCGCATCTCCATGATCTGCCCGGCAAGGTAGTTCAGCTCGCTCAGGCTTTCGTATTCGCCCAGCACCTTGCCGATGGCGGCATCCGGGCAGTCATAGTCGGTAATGAACCATTCCTCATAGCGCCGCCCAATGCCGATGCGCCGGAAAACCGCCTGCATTTCTTCATTTGTCACGGGAAACTTGACCCATTCGCCCACCAAACAGCCCTCGTTGTATTTGCCGAGGTTGGTAACAAAGGCTTCAAAGGCGCAGTCCCTTGTATCTGATATATTCATCATGATCGTTTGCCTCCGTTATCGCTCCTGCGCCGGCGCCTGCCTGCGGGGGATGGGAAAGCCGTAAACATGGGCGATTTCGTCGCCCAGCCTGCGGGTCACTCTTGTAATGTCCGCACGGGTGGCAATGCCCCGGTAGATTTTTTCTTTCAGATTCTCGATCTGCGTGTCGCTCACGCCGTCCTTATAGGCACGGTAGAGGTAATGGTTCGTGCCGTCGTGATGGATAGCGTCGCAGCGGAAGTCACCGTTTTTATCCACATACCAAGTGCTGTAATCCATGTCTCGTTCGCTGTAAAGGCAGTCCCGGATATTGCCGCTCGGAATCTCCTTATATCCCATGCGGCGGCCGTGCCAAAGCCCCAGATCGCCGACAACAAGAATGGGACGGGAGAGCTGGATGTCCAGATTGGAACGCTCGTCGTCCAAATAGTCGCCGTTCAGCTCATACATCAGCTCCATACGCTCGGCTTCGGTGAGGTCGGGATACTGCTCCTCCAAGTCCTCCCGCCAGTCGTCGTAGTCAATGTCGTTGCTCCAAATGATGTGTCTGCCGTCCTTCATTGCGTCCGTCCCTCGCTTTCCGTCATCAGAAATTGTCCGAACTCGGTAAAGGCGTACCAGTTCGTGCGGTCAAAGTGGCTCTCGTTGAACCGTCCCTTGGTGAGTACCCGCCCCTTGACCAGCCGTTTCAGGGCGTAGCGGATCTCATCATAGGACAGAAACGGGAAAAAGCCGGTCATTATCTGCACCGAACAGCGCATCCAGACCTTGCCCTCGTGGAGCTGCGGCGACTCGGTGCTTTTCTGCTCGATACAATCCCAAAGGAAGCAGGCCAGCACCGCCGCATTGACTCCGTATTTTTTCGCTATGTCCGAATCGAAGAAATGAACCATAATTTTTGCCTCCTTTTTGTTTTTCGGGATATGTAAAAGGGGCAGCGAATTTCGCTGCCCCAAGGCTTACTTCTTCTTTGCTCTGATCTTCAGGAAGATCAAAGCGCCGACGATAAATACGACCAGCCCGATTGCAAGAATGGTTTTCAGCTCCATTATTCCGCACCCTCCTTTCTGCGTTTTCTGAATCCGACTATGCCCAGCACAGCAGCACCCGCAGCGGAAACACCGAGCAGGGCAAACCACAGGGCGGGATTGCTGTCGTCCCCGGTTTTCGGCGTGTCACGGAGTTCGTTGTGCATCTCCACTTTTGTCACCGCACCTTCAAACACGGATGCCGTCTTGTCGGCGGGCAGCACATAGGCAGAAGATGCAACGTCCGACACCTCGGACACCACATACTCCCCGATACGGAGATCATCAATGATGATCTCGCCGTTTTTATCCGTCGTGAATATGCCGACATAGCCGTTCGGACCGGTGACATGGAACGAGAATCCCTCGACCTTGCCGTCTGAAGAAGTCTTGATGATTTTCAAAGAGCCGACCTGCGGCGCATTGACAAAGCCCTTTCCGGCCTCGTTCTCCACCGTCACGGTCTTTCCGTCCTCGGTGATCTCGAAATAGTAGGCGTTGTCGTCCAAATAGAAGCCCTCCGGCGCTTTTGCTTCTTTGACAAAATAGCCGCCGTAGAGCAAATCGGCCATTTCATAAACGCCGATGCCGGTTTCGGTGAGTGTGCCGAGCAGTGCATCGTCCGCATCCAGCTCCTTGTTGCCGTTGCTGTCACGGTAAACGGTGAACTCCGCACCCGTCAGCTTGTTGTCGGGATAGTCCCGGTCGGTCTTGGTGAGCTGCGCTGCGCCACGGATGCGGGTATTTTCAATCTCTACCTCGATCACTGCACCGTCTGCATCGACGGTCACGGGATAGGTTTCTTCCGACAGCACAAAGCCGATGGGGGCTTCGATCTCCCGCACAATCCAGTTGCCATAAGGCACACGGGCAAAAGAAAAGCTGCCGTCCTCGGCAGAGGTGGCAGTCAGGATGGCGTTTTCGGTCGTAAACTCGGTGCAGTCCGCACGAAACAGTCCGATCAGCGCACCGGCAAGGCCGCTGCCGTCCTCGTCCTTTTTCAGTCCGTGGATCTCGCCGTAGAGCAGCTTGTTTTCGATGCGTGCGCCGCCGTTTGCCTTGATGTCCACCAGTACGGTGTCCTGCCCGGCATATTCAAATAAGATGGGGTATTTTTCGTCGGAGTGGATATAGTGTCCGTCTGTGGAAAGCTCTTTGAGATAGTAGCTGCCAAACGGCAGATCGGTCTTGCAGACGGCGTGGCCGTTTTCATCCACAGATACGATCTCCAGCAGACCGTCGGCGGGAATGATGCTGCCGTCAGCGGCGACCAATTTCTCGGTGGCAAACAGCCCAAAGGTCACGGCGGAAAGCTCACCGCTCGTGCCGATGCCGAAGCGTTCGTCCTGCTCCAAGACTTTATCCAGAGAAACGGCGGCTTTCTGCCGCTTGTTGCAGAAGTCGGCGGCGGTTTCGGTGATCTCGACCTCCTGCCCGGCATAGACAAGCTCTGCCGTGTGGACTTCGGTGTTCAGCACATAGCCGGTGGGCGCCGTGACCTCTCTGACCTCGTATTTGCCGAGATACAGCGCCTTGCTTTCAGCAAGCCCCGTTTCATCGGTGGTCACGGTATCAACGACCTCTCCGGCCGCATAGCGGAGCGTACCGTCCGGCGTGATAATGTCCTCGGCAGCGGTGATCTCGTAGACTGCGCCAGCAAGCCCCTCGACCGCAAACACCGGCTGATAGATGCCGTCCGCCTCGGTGACGGAGGAAAAGACCTCGCCGCTCTTGCTGATCCAGATCACGCCCTTCTGCGCCGTGTTCGACTTTGTGACCTCGACCACCGTAACAGCGCTTTCCTCCGTGGCGTTGTCGGCGGTCACATCAAAATAGACCGGCTCGCTGTTCAGCGTGTAGCCGTAGGGAGCGGAAACCTCCACCAGCGAATAGCCCGTGCCGTATTCCAGCTTTTCAGGTGTAATGAGATAGCCGTCGCTGTTCGTGTAAAAGGTGTCGATGGTGGTGACTTCGGGATAGGTGAAGGTCTGCGTAATGAGCGACCCGTCCGGGCGGTAGAGCCGGAAGCCTGCGCCTGCCAGTGGAATGACCTTGCCCGTTTCGGCGTCCACCTTGACGATCTTGATATAACTCTCAAAGTTGCGGTTGTTGGCAAGGTAGCGATAGGTCTGCCCGTCCTTGGCGATATACACATCGAAATCGGCAAGCAGCTCACGGCCGTCCCAGCCCTTGGTCTGATGCACCGTGTAGATGCCGTAGGGCAGGTCTTTTGTGACCGCATAGCCGTTTTCGTCGCAGATCAGGTAGTCACGCTCGGATGCCTTGGCGCTGTCATAAGAGCCTGCGGATTTCAGGAAAACCGCAAACTCCGCTCCGGCCTCCGGCGTTTCAAGCTGAGTGTCGCCGTCGTCGGCGTGCTTGATGATGGCGATTTTGCCCTTGATGACCTGCTCGGTCACATCATTTGCCGTGGTGTTGTATTCCACGGTGTAGTTCTTCGCCTCTGCGCCGATGGGATAAACGGTGCTGTCCAACAGATAGCCCTCGGAGGGCGTGATCTCACGGATGGTCCAGTCGTCGCCGCAGACATAGTATTTCGTGGTGAACTGTCCGTTGGCATCCGTGGTGTAGGTGTCAATGAGCTGTTCACCCTTGTAAATCCCGTAAACGGCGCCGGCGAGAGAAGCGTCGCCCTGTGGCAGCCCCGTTTCGGCATCGCTTTTGGTGACGGTGACATTCCATTTTTTCAGAATGTTCGTAAAGCTCTTTTCCGTGACGGTGTTCCATTCCACCGCCGCTGTCTGATTTTCGGGAACGACATAGCGGATCGCCGTATCGACTTCCTCCAGCGTGTAGCCTGTGCCGATCAGCACATCCTGGAAATACGCCTTGCCGGAGCTGTCGGTCACGGCGTATTCATCCACCGCAAGCCCCGACAGTGAAGTGCCGAACAGGTGGAGGTTCACACCTTCGTTCATCCCGTCCTCGGCGGTTTTCGTGACGGTGAGATCACTGCGCTTTAAGGTGTTATTGAAATTGACCGTTGCCACCTGACCGCTGACGACGGTCACACGGCGCACCTCCTGCGGCTCGTATTTGTCATAGTTTTGCTCGGTCACGGTGTAAACGCCGGGAGCAAGGTTGTCGATCTGAATGACACCGCCTGCACCTGTCTGAACGGTTTTGTTCACGCCGTTGCCCGTAACGGTAAAGGAAATGCCCTCGACCTTGCCGTCCTCGGAAGTCTTGACGATCTTGGCGCTGCCGTAGCTGACCTTGATGTTCAGATAGCCTTTCACGGGGTCGCTGACCGTAGCACTGTAAGTGACCACATCCTGCATTGTTCCGTCGGGGTCGTAATGGCCGTCACTCCACACCACAACGCCTTTGCGAATATTGGTTTTGGTAGCCGAGATTATCAAGGGCTTTGTAGGTGCCGCTTCGGCGGTGATCGTCAGTGTATTACCACGGGTCGTAAAATCGATTCCGGTCTGCTCTGAGGAAAAGGTATAATCACTCAGCACACCGTTGGTGTCGGTCAGAGTGGTCGTATAACGGCTACCGTCCCAATTCATCTCAACGGTCTGAGCCTTGCCTGTGCTTCGAGCCATAAAGCTTGGAAGGATGGTGTGTTTTTTCACACTGGCTTCCATACTGTCATAATAAGCAGAAAAACGGCTGTACAGCGGATGGCTTGTCCGATAAACGGATTTCACGGCATCAGCTCTGCCGGGGTCAACATGGTTAAAGTTTGCATCACGCTCACCGACAACGGTTTCCCATACCAAAACCTGTGTTGCCATCATGTGCGCCAACTTGTTGGCATCTGCATTATTCTGTGAACGCCAGCCGAGAGACAGATTGCCCTGATAACCGTACTGCATGATCCGTCCCAGCAGCGTCTTGATCGTATCGGCATCAATGGTACTGTTGCACTCGGAGGGATAGTCCTTCCAATAATCTTCGCCATAGCGGGTGTAAGTTCTTTCCAGCAGACGGGGTACGCCCGGTTCAATGCAATAACAGGCCGGGCCGTTAAATTCCCCAATAGTGTGCAGTGTTGTCATCCATGTTTTTTCGCCGGATGTCCAGCCGTTCATATAATGAAGTTCATCATGTCCCCATGTGCCGCTGGTGTCCAGATTTGCATCTCCGTTTCTGGGAAATGCCACAGAATAGGACTTTGCTGTTTCCGCCGGAACCGATGTGGCAAGGGCAGTCACACTGCTTCCCAGAATAGTAGTGAAGCAGATCAATAGAGCCAAAAGCCCCGAAATGCTCCTGCGATAAAACTTTCTCATTTGTTTACCTCCTTGTTGACATGAAAAAAGCACCGCATTACTGCGATGCTTCCTTCTGTGTGTGAAATTACGCGTACCCGATATAGAGCAGATAGCTGTTGGTGCCGACTGCTTCGCACCATACCCAAATATCCGTGATGGTTTCATCTGCGGCATAGCGATTCAGACGGGAACAAATATCCCGTTCAAGATAGATACAGTCCGCATCTGCATCAATAGGTGTATCCCAGCAATCGACCGCAGAGCTTTCCGGCCGCAGTCCCACGCTTTCGGCGTAGGCTTTGGCATAGTCGATCCAAGTCTGGATGTCAAACTCCGGCTCGGCAGGTTCTTCTGCGGCAGACGGTTCGGTTTCCTGCATCGGCGGATCGGTGGGTACTGCCGGTGGCGGCTCGGATGCTTTCGGCGGCGCAGGTTCCGTAGTGCCGCTCTCGGTCGGCAACTGAGCATTGTCCACGGTTGGTGTTGAAACCTCCGGCGGTATTTCCACCATTTCGGATTCTGCGGCATTTTCAGTAGCAATCTCTGTACTTTCCGAAACAGAAACGGTTGTGTGCTCCTGCGGCGCAATGCTCTGCACAGGCTCGGTCATGGCCGTTTCCTCCGAAGATGGCGTCCCCTCGGAATAGTCTGCATTTGCACAGCCCGAAACAGAAAGTGCCAGCAACACCAAAGCGGCGATCATCCACGCTTTTCTCATGTTCGCAAACCTCCTTTGCCGTTTCATTGTACGGTCTGCCGCAGAAAATGGCAAAGCTGCAAGAACTGCCGCCCTTGTAAATTCTCTTTTTCGGGAAGTACAGGTAGTTTTGAGGGGGAGAGGTGTGGAGAGGGGGAACACACAAGCACCGCCGTACACTCATCAGAAATGCGTATGGCTGTCCCTTGGTAGTGAAATTCTACCGTTCGGCTTCACGGTCACGCTGCCGTTTGCGGTATAGCTCCAACGCTTTAATAATGGTATCTTCGATTTTCTGTGCGGGCGTCCCAGGCGCAAAATATTTGCTGATACGCTCTTTCGACATTTTGAACTGCTCTTTCTGATTCGGCTTTTCCTCCTGCATGATGGAGAGGATGACTTCTTCGGTCAGCTTGCCGTCCTTGCTAAACTCCTTCATTTTGATGGCCTGCGCCAAAGACGGCGTGCAGTCCTCACATTCCATGGTGCTGTACAGGGCTTCCTGCTGCTTTGAAGAAAAGTAGGAAAGCTCCACGGCAGGGCGAAAAGCGATTTTCCCGTCGTCCACCATTTGCAGGATGGAGGGGATCAGCTCGGTCAGACGGATATAGCGTTGGATTTGGGTATTGCTATCCGGCGATTTAGCCGCCAGCAGCTCCCTTGATGTTTTACCATCGAAATTCTGTCCCACTGGGACAGAATTTTCCTTGCTTGGTCTGCCTACTTGCCGTTTCATCGCATCCAGCTTCATTTTATAGGCAAATGCCTTTTCGGACGGCAGGATCGTTTCCCGTTGCAGGTTGCTGTCCACCATGATAATGGTCGCTTCATCATCGGTGAGATTGCGGACGATACAGGGCATTTCGGTGATCCCTGCCAGCGTTGCCGCACACTTTCGCCTATGACCGGCGACCATCTCATAGCCGCCATCCGCTTTGGGGCGGACAAGGGCAGGCACCAGCACTCCATACTGCTTTACGCTGTCTACCATCTCCGCCATAGCCTCGTCCTGCTTGACCTTGAACGGATGGTTGGGAAAGTCGGAGATGTCGGCGGGATTCAGTGTGACGACCTTTTCAAGCTGCGCTTCCGCGCGGCTCTCGTCGGTGGAGAACAGGTCATCGAGCGGCGTCATCCCTAAATCTCTCGGTTTTGCGCTCAAGTTCCAACACCTCCTTCGTCAGCGAGCGGTATGCGGCGGCGACCTTGCCGTTCTTGTCGTGGGCAAAGATGCTCTTGCCTCGGCCGCTGGTTTCTGCGGCTCGGACGGAAAAGGGAATTTCCGTCCCGAACACCCGGATTTTTTCGCCGTAGTGGGCGCGCAGAGATGCGATGATTTCCTTGGCTTCGTTGGTGCGGCTGTCCACCATCGTGAACAGGATGCCGTCGATTTTCAGCTTCGGGTTGATCTGCCGCTTGACCTTTGCAATGGACTGCATCAGCAGGTCAAGCCCCTTTGCCGAGAGATACGACGGCTGGGACGGGATGATCACGCTGTCCGCTGCGGCCAGTGAGTTGATCGGCATCATACCGAGCGACGGCATACAGTCAATGAGGATATAGTCGTAATGGGGTTTGACCGCATTGATATATGTCCGCAGCACGCTTTCCCGGCTCATGGCGTTGATCAACCGAATCTCCATGCCGGACAGTTCAATATTCGCCGGGAGCAGGTCAACACCCTCACAGTGGTGCAGAATACCGCAGCCGTCCGGAATGGGGGTATCGTCGATCACATTCTGCATGATGTCCGCCAGTGTAACGGGCAGCTCATCCGGTTTCGGGTAGCCGAGGGAGAGGGTCAAAGAGCCTTGCGCGTCTGCGTCAATGAGCAACACCCGCTTGTTCTGCTGGGCAAGCCCGATGCCGAGGTTAGCGGTGGTCGTGGTTTTGCCCACGCCGCCCTTTTGGTTCGTCACCGCGATCACTTTGCAATTCACCATTTGGGGTTTCCTCCTTTACATAGATTTAGCCGCCTGCGGCGAAGCAGACGGCTATGTAAATTTCGGAATGATATAAATCGGAAGTTACTGCAAAGCGGATTGATATTATTCCGATTTTATGCTATACTATAAAAAACAAGAATGTTATGTAGGCGGTGAACGCAATGGAATATATGAAAGTCACGCAGGCGGCGGAACAATGGGGTATTTCTGATCGCAGGGTTCGCATTCTGTGCCAACAAGGAAAAATTGAGGGAGTTATTCAAAAAGGACGCTCTTACTTAATACCGTGTGACGCTGTAAAGCCGGTAGATGGGCGTACCCTCCGTCATAAAGCGGTATCGGAACAATATTTGCCGTTGTTTTCTCGTATTGACAGTATAAAGGAACAGTTAGATCAGCGGCGGCCACTTACGGCAGGCGAATTACAGCGGTTACAAGAGGAGTTCTTGATCGAATATACCTACAACTCGAATGCAATTGAGGGAAATACCCTAACCTTGCAGGAAACAGCTCTTGTTTTAGAAGGCATTACGATTGACCGAAAGCCGTTGAAAGATCATTTAGAAGCTGTCGGGCACAAAGATGCATTTCTTTATGTTCAAGACTTGGTAAAAGATAAAATTCCTTTTTCGGAAACTATTATCAAGCAGATTCACACGCTGGTTTTGATGGACAGACCAGAAGATCGCGGCATTTATCGACGGATTCCCGTTAGAATCATGGGCGCATACCATACACCACCGGAGCCGGTTGTTGTACCGGAACAGATGGAAAAGCTCATAAAAGAGTTTTCAAAGAAAAAACTGCATCCAATTGAGAGTGCAGCGCTGTTTCACCTGAAATTTGAGGGAATCCACCCATTCGTAGACGGCAACGGCCGTACAGGGCGTTTGATATTGAACTTGTTTCTTATGCAGAACGGCTATCCTCCTATCAATGTGAAGTTTACCGATCGCAAGCGATATTATGAAGCGTTTGACAGTTATTACAGGGATAACGACGCAGGTGCTATGATTCAAATGGTTGCTGAGTATGTAGAAGAACGGTTGGATAAGTATGCAGAACTTTTGTCAGGAGGTAGATAATTATGAAAGATACTATTTTTATTAGTCATGCAACTCCGACTGACAATATTTTTGCTACATGGCTTGCAACAAAACTTGAACTTTGCGGTTACAAGGTGTGGGTAGATTTAAATGATCTTGCTCCATCCGTTGATTTTTGGAATACTATCGACCAAACAATTCGCAATAATGCCGTGAAGTTTATTTTCGTAATGAGCAATACTTCTATTGATCCGAATAGAGATGGTGTACAAAAAGAATTGGCTGTTGCTGACAAAATAAGAAGGCAGAACCCCAATTTTATCGTTCCAGTTAGAATTGATAATGTAAGCTACAATGACCTTCCTGTAGAAATATTGCGGCTAAATGCAATTGATTTCTACAATGATTGGGCAAAGGGATTAGAGACTTTGTTAAAATATCTAAATGATGAAAACATAGTTAAGGTCATGTCAAATACTGATAGTCAGCATTATATCGATAGATGGTTTAGTTCTCAAACCAAGCTCAGATCGCAAACAGTTGATAACGAAGATGAATATTGCAGTAACCTTTTTGCTCTCGATCTTCCCGAATCCGTTTTTATTTATAAAAGAGAAGATGTTGAAGAAACTTTAACTACTCGACATATTCCTATGAAAAAGAATAAGAAAGTGATCGTGACATTTGCCTGCAACAAATGTATATGTGATTGGTGTTTGAGAGAAGTAGATTTTATTAAATTGGACACAAAAGACGCTATCCAAAACCACACCTTACCCAATACATATCTTGGAGAATCCATATCCAACCTTTCGCGCGATATTGTTTCAATAGTGAATTGGATGATAGGTGAAATGTTTTACAAACACGGCTTGCGTCGTTATAAATCAAATTCAGGTAAAACCAGTAAAAATGTTTACTTTTTCCCTAATGGTGCGAAATCAAAGCGCTTTGCAACAAGTAGAGAAAAAGCTCTTTCGGGAACTTATAGAAGTATAAAAAGATGGCATTTTGGATTGAGCGGGTATTATACAAATTATCCGATGTCTGGGATAATATTTAAGTGGCATATAATCTTTACAGATGAAAAGGGTATTCCTCTACCTGATGCCTCACAAATTGCAGCTCGTCGAAGCAAAGGCCGTTTGATGTTCAACAAGCAGTGGAAAGAATGGTTGCAAGCAAGTATGTTTTTCTTGTCAGGTGGAACAGAAAATATTTTCTATACCCCTTGTTGCGAAGAAAATGCTATGTACATTAGAAGTCAATCAGAGCGTTTCATTTCAGAAAAGAGTTATATAGAACCGTATGTTTATAAACAGGTAGGTGATGAAAATGCCGAATAATCAATTATACTATATGGAAGAACCAAAGCTCAAATTTGCATTTAATCAATCCGCAGAGGACAGTAGGGATGGGCTAACTCTTTTCGGACCGTATGAAAAAAATAGTAGTACAATTCGTGTTGGCGTTATTTGTACTGAAAAAGGATTGGAATATTATCGCTCTTTTGTATGCCAAATGAATAAACCAATTTTTACAAATTCGTCCGGACGACCATTTTTTCCGGGATTCAAATCGGTGTTTGGCATTGAATGGCCTGTCGAGCCTACTGCAACTATAATTTTATCACAAAGTGACTTAGATACTGCATTGGCGATTACAAATCTAAAAGAGAGAACATATAATTTAGTTTCACTTTATTTGAATGCAATTAAAAAGTACATAGAGGACGAAGAATCGGTTGTAGATATTTGGTATGTAGTTGTTCCTAATGCAGTCTTGACTTTATGCAGACCAAAATCCCTTTCTGGTAAAGCAACTTATAGTAAAAAACAAATTGAAACCTTTACTTCGGGCCAGATATCATTGTTTCCAGAAGATAATGAAGATTTGAGCCAATATGTTGAAATGTATGAATCAGATTCGGATTTTCACGATCAGTTAAAAGCGAGGGCAATTTACAATAAAATAGCATGCCCCATTCAAGTAATGCTTGAATCAACATTACAATTCCAACCTAAAGATGGTAGCGACGAATACAATAGCGATATGAAAGCACACCTTGCATGGACACATTCAAGCTCTTTATATTATAAATTGGGATGTTTGCCGTGGAAGTTAGATGCTGTAAGAGAGGGCGTATGTTATGTTGGCCTTGTGTTTAAGAAACTACAAGATACAGGCAAACAGAAAGGCTATGCTTGTAGTGCGGCACAAATGTTTCTTGATTCAGGTGATGGCGTTGTTTTCAGAGGAAATATTGGCCCGTGGATAAGCAAAAATGAAAAAACTTTTCATTTGGATAGAACATCAGCAAAAGCACTGTTATCAATAGCTATTGACGCATATTACGACAAACACAAATCCTATCCAAAAGAATTATTTATTCACGGAAGAACTGCATTTACAAATGATGAATGGAATGGGTTTCAAGATGCCGCAAACATTTCTCCAACGACAAATTTGGTGGGCGTAGCAATTAGAGAAAAAAGTGGACTGAGATTGTTAAAGGATAATACCGACCCCAAATCGCAATATGGCATTTTACGCGGATTGTGTTTATATGTAGATGAAAAAAGCGGTTATTTGTGGACAAAAGGATTCATCCCCAAAACTGAAACCGCTAATCATTTAGAGGTTGCTTGCCCATTACATATTGAAATAAATAGAGGACAAGCAGATATTAAGACTGTTATGAGAGATATCCTTGCCCTAACAAAACTTAATTATAATGCTTGTTTGTATGGAGATGGGCTTCCAGTTACTCTTCGGTTTTCTGATAAAATAGGAGATATTCTAACAGCCATTCCTGATGTGAATTGGGCGGCAAAGCCATTTAAATACTATATATAAAACATATAATATTTAAAAGCCGTCTGCATTTCTGCAAACGGCTTTTGGAAGGTCAAATCCTCGCTTTTAACTTTTTGCTGTACTCCAAGTAGTCATAACTCATCACATAATCGATCACGCTTTCTTTTGGAATAAGATATGTACACCTTATGTAGAAGTGCTTGACCTTGTTTGCCCGCATTATTTTTCGGGCGGTGCTGTCGCCGATACCGCCAAGCATATTACAAAACTCAGACAAAGTCACAACATCAGGATACGGGGCAAAAAGTTTTTCATAGTACATTCTTGATTTCATTTTTCGCCTCCATATATCTTTACCAAGTCATCAATTTTCGGTGCATCTTTGCCATAGATATATTGGAGCAAATAGACCTTGGGAACGAGTGTCTTTCTTGCCACACAAAAAGATTTTATTTCACCATTCTGGATCATTTTATAAACGGTTTTTGAGCATATCCTCAGAATTTCGCCTACCTCTTTGGTACTCAACAAATCAGGATATTGCTTTAAGAAATAATCGTTGGGTTTGAATTTCATAGTTTGCGACCTCCTTTAATTATGTGTCAATGGCAGATAGCCGCACGCTGTGAAAATGAATTTGGTGCGTGTGTTCATGAGCACAGTTGTTGTTCGGTGGAAACTGCTATCCTATCAACATCCCTCCAATATCCCTCCGTTCTTCAAAATCGGGAGCCAAAATGGGAAAATCCAATGAGCCCTTATAAATCAAGGCTTTTTACAGGAAATCACCCCAAATGCCTTGAGAATACTGGCTTTAGGGGGTCAGTTCTAATCCCCCGAAAGATGGTCAATTCGGTGGTATACGCCATATCATTGAAAACTCAAAATCCGTTGGGCTAATAACCCGTGCGGGTTCGACCCCCGCCACCGGCACCACACCGAATGGCTCGCAAACCCTTGGTATAACTGGGTTTGCGGGCTTTTTTTATGCTCCGTATTCTTATGTATGTCCCTCGCACATCAACAAATTTGCCGTTTGCAGGCTGATTTTCGGAGGGACATTGGAGGGACATCGCGCATTAATCGGAGGGATATACGCCTAAAATCGCATTGGCTGACGCAACCTTCGAGGTGAAATTCAGGTGCGTGTAAATGTTTGAGGTGGTCGAAATGTCGCTGTGACCCAACCACTCCTGAATTTCTTTCAGGCTTACACCGTTTGCGTACAACAGGCTTGCACAGCTATGCCGCAGATCGTGAAAACGGATCTTCCGCAATCCGTTCTTTTGCAAAACCAGCGGAAAATGCTGTGTGATATAACCGGGTTTCACGAGCTCACCGATCTCGTTGACATAGATATAACCGGTGTATTTTTTGCAATAGGAACGCCCGCACAGTTTTTGATTCAACTCCTGCTGCGCTTTCAGACGGTGCAGCAATTCTTCAAACGGCGGGACAAGCGGCAGACTGCGGTAGCTGGATTTCGTCTTTGTCCGATCCTTTTGGATGATTTTGCTTTTGCCATCTATGGTCGCCTGCGTGACAGTATGCCGGATAGTAATGGTTTTCTTTTTGAAGTCGATCGCGTCCCACTTCAAGCCAACCGCTTCACTTCGGCGCAATCCGTAAAATGCGCCGAGGATAACGCCAAGCTCTATGGGGTCGCCTTTGACGATCTCAAAAAGGCGGTTTAGTTCATCTTCTTCGTAAACGCTGCCGACAAACTTTTCTTTTTTCGGTCGCTCAATGCGATCCGCAGGGTTCGTATCAATCAAACCGAGCTTGAAAGCGTGCTGTAAGGCTTTACGGATATTGGCATGACGATGTATGACCGTGTTTGCGGAAACACCTCGCACCGTCAATTCGTAGGTGTAATAATCCTGTATGTGTTTTGGTGTCACCTCGCACAGCGCCAGTCCGGGATGGTGTTCTTCAAAGTACGGAATGATCTTGTTTTTGATCCCCATTGCATACGCCCCGTAGGTGGTTTCCTCCACATTCTTTTTCGTCATTTCCAGCCAGTCAAGCAGAAATGCAGTGAAAAGGATCGTGCCCGCAGGGGCTTTGCCTGTGCTTCGTTCGATCGCTCTTGCCTCTAATTCGGCTTCTTTTGCGGCACGAGCTTCGGAAAGCATTTTTTCGGCACGCTTTTTGTTTCCCTTTACGGTTAGACCCGTGGATTTCGACGGCGTGTGCCGTTTGCCGTATTCGTCCACATAATTCAGTACCATATGATAGTACCCGTTTTTTTCTCGCAGATGTCCTGCTACCATAATAGAACCTCCTTTGAGTGGTACAGCGTAGATTCATCTGCCATTGACACCAATATTGTAGCAGATGGAAGCGCATCGGCCAAATGTGCAAATGCGGTTTCACGCACTGGATTTATCTACAAGCTCCAAGTATTTCAGAATATTCAGCTTCGGAATGCAGTAACGGCGGCCAATGACAAAGCTCCTGATCTCACCGGAGCGCAGAAGCTTGTAGGCGGTTTTGTCGCAGATACCGCCGAGCATTTCACACATCTGCTGGACATTGACCACATCCGGATATTTCGTGAACAACAGCTTGTAGGCTGTCTGTGATTCCATAGGCCGCCTCCTTACCGCTTCTTCGGCACAAGCTCATAGTCATACCCTTTCCGCTGATTACAGTAGGTGCAGGTGTCTTTTGCCGTTTGGTGCGGGTCGATTCTGCGCAAATAATAAGCACCCGTGCCGTAGAAATTATCGGCGCAGGTGCTGCAAAGGCAGAGGATCAGTTTTTTCGGGACGCTTTCGATCAGACCGATGCTGACCGCCAGCGCATGGTTGATGCCGCAAATGTGCTTTTCGGAGAGATGCCCGATGAAGTTGCCCAAGCGGCGCTTATCGACGGTGCGCAGCTGTTCCAGCAGGACGATGGAGGGCAGTTCCAAGCCGTCCTCGGCGTCGATGTAGTAGTGGGTGGGAAGTTTGGCTTTCACGCCGGTTTTGCTCGTAATGGAAGCGATAATGACCGTGGGGCTGTGTTTGTTCCCGACATTGTTCTGAATGATCACGACAGGACGGTAGCCCTCCTGCTCGGAGCCGATGCCACGGCCCAGATCGGCGTAATACATATCGCCGCGCAAATATGTGTGGTTCATTCTGTGATGACCTCCTTTGTGTATTTAGGCGTTTCCGCCTATGTAGAGGTCAAGCGGCAAAACAGAATTAAGGTCGGTGAGAGATTAAACACTCTCCGTTTCATCTGACCCGTCCCGTCGCTTGACCGTGGTATTTTGAAGAAAATCTATTTGTCCTCGACACCCCGATTTTCTATTGGGAAGTCATCAAGCGGCCGATGGCTGTCGGCTCCACGGGGATTTCACCCTCACGAGGTTCTCTCGCAACCGCCCCCATTGCCTGCGACGGCTTCACGGTCGAAATGCCGCTTATCACGCTCGGACTGTGGCTGGACGGGAGTATCGTTAGCCCTATTGCCGGTCGTCGCCGGGGCGGGAGCCACCCGCCCGTGATAGCCGACTGTTTATCGCTCCCTGCAATGCAGATCGTGGCGCAGCCGCTAATGTGGCTCATGCTTTCACAATGGCAATAGGAATGTGCTTGATGAATGGGTATTCGGTTGTCAAAGATCATCCCTGTCTGCCGAAAAGGAAAACAGGCAGAGAGTTTTCGTACCTCTCCACCTGTTTCCTCACTTAAAGGCTATTTGTGTAGTCCAAGCTCAAAAATTTTTGAAAAACTTTTTGAGCTTTTCCACGGCGATGTCTACGCTGAATTTTACTGCCCGCTTGGTGCATCCCTCCATTCCTGCGATCTGCTCATAGGTCAGACCTTGAAAGTAGTAGAGGATCAGCCTCCGCTTTTGTATTTCGGGAAGTTCTGAAATCGCCCTATGTAACTTCGCATATTCCATGCTCTGCAAAGTGCTTTCTTCAACCGTCGCCGGACGATGCACGGCCCGGTCATACAACGATGCCTCCGTGAGCTCCGATTGCTCATAGTGACGATCCACCTCGTTCAGATAGGAAAGGTCGTCCAACTCAAAGGAATCAAGCAACTCAAACACGGCAGCGCTGATCTCAAAATGATGTCGATTGCCTTGTCCGTCCGAAAAGGTCAGCCAGTGGCGGCCGTCCTCGGTTGTGCCGATGGTATAGGGATTATATTTGTCCTTTCTTCGTTTCGGATGGTGTCCATCCATGATATTTTCCTCCGTTTCGATTTGAATTTTGGAAATTCAAATCGGACGGAGGGCTGCGGCAGCCAACGCTGCCACACAAAAGGCGCAGATATAGCAAAACGCACCTGCAAAGCGGCAGAAGCCGCAAAGCAAGTGCGTTTAATTCATTATTATAATGACCGTGCAGTTCAGCATCAAGGAATGAGTAGAAATCAAGTTGAATAATTGATGCAAGCGATGGATCAAGCGCCCGATGCTTTTGCCATGCTTTCAGGATAATCCTCATTGTCCGGTCACAGCAGCGAAAGCATCTATCAAATCGGCATCATGTTTTTGCTATACACCGCAAGGTGACAACCATTTTACGGATTTCCGTAGCCATATCCTTGAAGACATAAGACTTCAAGTCACCAAAATGGGCTCTAAACTGCAAGCGAATCTTTTGGTATATGGCACTGTCGGTCATTTTCCTTGTGCAAATAGGTGATGCAACGGATCAGTGAATCAACTTACCGTCTTTCATCTTTAGTAGCACATCGGCTACTTCTGCTACTGCGGGATCGTGGGTGACAATGATAACACAGCGATTTCCCTCATGGGCCAGCCCTTGCAGAATACCAACAATGTTTCGGCTGTTTTCACTGTCCAAATTGCCGGTAGGTTCGTCTGCCAGAATAAGCTCACTGCCTGAGGTTAGCGCGCGGGCGATAGCCACTCGCTGCTGCTCTCCTCCGGAGAGCATATTGGGAAACCGCTTGAACTGATCCTCCTTCAACCCAACTTGCAGAAGTTTTTCTGCTGCGAGCTCATCCGCTTTTTTCTTTGGCATTTTGCGGACATACAGGGGATAGGCGGCGTTCTCCAACACGGTCAGGTGTTGAAACAAGTTGAAATTCTGGTAAATCACGGACACATGGTTCAGCCGGTAAGAATCACGGTTCATTTTCGCCGTGGATTCTCCGTCTAATTCGATCGTGCCGGAGGTCGGCACATCCAGTCCTGCAAGCAACGATAGAAATGTAGTCTTCCCGCTGCCGGAAGGCCCTACAATGGCATAAACATGCCCCTGTTGAAAAGTGCAACTGACACCATTCACAGCCCTTACTGTCTGGACTGCATTTCTATATTCGTATGTAACTTGTTTGGAAGTCAGGATATTCATATTCAATCCTCCACCTTCATGAGATTCATAACATTTATGCTTGTGATCCGAAGTGCTGCAACCGCGGAACCGAGTAAAGAAATACCTGTCATCAGCGCAGCATGGAGCAATGCACTTGTCTGTATTTCGCCTTCCAGAAGAATACCGCCCGCTATACCAAAAAGTGCACCTGTAAAAGCGAGAATAGAGAGTTCTCCCATGACTAATCCAAAAATTTTACATTGTTTCATGCCGAGACAGCGCATGACAGCAAATTCTTTTGTCCTGCCGCGAGTTGCCAGAAAACTTGCGAAAAAGCCGATGCCGCCACATACAATGATCAAAACCGGCAGCAACAGACGCAGCATGGAAAGGTTCGCCTGAATCTCCTCTATATTTTTCTGATAGGTCTCATCGTGAACTAAAACGCCAAAAGTAAGACCATCCATTTGATTGCTGAGGTCGGGGCGAACAAACCACTCGTAAATGTACGATTTGCTTTCTTCCAGCTTTTGATTGTTTCGGATATCGAAAGAACAACTGTCCGTCAGAAAAGCAACGGAAACGCCTTCACTCCATGACATGAAATAGGGACAATATATTTCATTGCTCGGGCCGTTTGCGACAGTCCCTATGATTCGCAATCGTGCGGATTCGCCCATATCGGCAGCAACGGTAATATATTCGCCATCGGTGAACATGTCAGATGAAATCAGACATACTTGTTCTTGCCCACGCAGATCTTCTTCCTCCCAGCCTTCAAAAAATCGGACATAGACACCTTCTGCCTGAGAAAGAGCGGGATCGGAATCGATCGAGAGGATCCGGCTGAGTGTTGCACCTTCTGGTTTCTCCAATGACATTTTCGCTTTTGCCCGCACGTTTTTTACATAATCATCCAAATAGCATTCCCGCAACCGTCGTTTCCCCTCCAACATCTCTACAAAAGCGGAAAGCATCTGTAGGTTGCCGGAATCAGTGCCTTTTGCATTTGTTACGGTGCAGGAAATCGTGGTGTTCTCAATTGTGCTGCTTAAAGCGTTCTCCTGACGGATAGTTAAATTCTGCAAGATCATTGCAGAAAGAGCACTTGCGGCAGTAACTGCAATAAGGAGCAGACTTGATGTCCATCGGCGGAGCATGGCAGTCAGTGTTACACTTTCAAGAGCGTGACCGTTTTTTTGAGACATAGACAATTATGCTCCTTTCAAGGCAAGCCTTATTTTGCTTTCATCAGCTTGCGGTTCGCAAAGATCGCCGTGCTGATCATAGTAGAAACCATGAGAAATACAAATGCAGTAACAGCAGAAACCGCCATTGCCTCCGGTCGGAGCGTAAGAGCGCTCGAAAGCAGATTCCGTGTAACAACATCAAATAGCGCAATTGCAGCACATGTGCCAAACAAGACTGCAAGGGTTTCCAAAGGAATAAGTGCCATGATGATTTCCCGGAATACTGCCTTGGATGACCTGCCCAAGAGGCGAACACCACGGATCGTCAAGTTCATTCTGCGGAAATTCAGAAACAAAAACAGTGCGGAAGTAAGCAGGAATACTCCGATGCCGACCATCATCAGGCGCATGGCATTGGTTTCAAGTGCATCCAGTGATTCCTGCATAGAAGAAAAGTCCTGATCGAAATAGAGAAATTGTCCAGCGAGGTTCTGCTGCTCCATGTACTTTTCAAATTCTTTTGCAGAGCCATTTTTCAGGACAAAAGTGTTCAGTAAGGAATTTGCCCGTGTTTCATAATTCTGCGCATTAGGAACAGATGCTTTGGGAACCAAAATCGTGTCCGCATTAAGCTGATATGCGCCAAATGCGAATCGAGCGCCAGTATAAATGCCAATAACGGTATAATTTTTGCATACACCGATCGCATCATCGAGAGACATATAGTATCGTTGACGATAAGGGCCCGGATCTTCCGCCGCAAGCATAGAATTCGCCGTCGCACCGTTGTTGTATTCCCCAAATCCAGAATCATAGTAGTCAAGCTGAATCATATCTCCCAGCCGGAGGCCGTTTTGTTCAGCATAGGCTGCACTGATGACACACACATCATCACCGTTTGTGTACTCTTCGCCTGTAAAAAAGCGCCCGGATAACAAAGCCTCATCACCGGTATTAAAAGAATACATACTCTCTGCTCGATCGGTCAGTATCACGGCCGCAGACTCATAGTTAAGCTGACAAAGCGGTACAATATCTTCCCGCCAAGTCGAAGCTGCATCGCTGTTTAGATAATCTGTCACCGACCCTGTATATTCACAGACCCAAGGAAGTTGTCCTGCCGCAGGGAAATGGTAGTCCAGCCCATTATAACTACCAAGTTCAAGACTGCTGGGCTCACCATAGAAATTGCTGTTGATCTCAGGGAACGGAACAATGTAGCGATTCTCATTTTTTACCTGATCATGCCCATCGGCGGACCGAACGACACGATGATCTTGGTATTGGCCGAACACAAGATAGGTTTTACCTTTTTCAAACGGTGCTGCTCCATTCGATTCGCGTACATCGCTGTAGATATGTACCGAATCAGGTCTGGGGAACGTATTATATGCGTCTGACAAGCAGACGATTTCCTCAACGCTGAATGTTGCATCATACAGAAACATACCTTCCGTTGGCTGCTCCCGGATGCCGCTGCAGCGCAGTGCAAATACAGCAAGAGAATAACATTCTCCATCAAATGCAGTATTATATTCAGATGGGTCGATGCTGCTGGAAGAGAGGGATCTACTGCCCGCTATATGAGCAGAAAGCAGGCAGCGACGGTCAACCATGGTGATTTGGGGAGCCTCCTGCGCTGCGTTGTCTGCAAATACACGATTCTGCAATGCGGTGGCGATCTCCTCTGGTGACAGGTTGCTTAGATCAGGCTCTATCGGGATTGCAATCGTTGTGTAACCATTTGAAATCTCACTTTTCTGTGTTTTGGCGCTTTCCCACGCGGAATAACCGATGCAGGATAGCAGAACAGAGAAACTGAGCAGTAATACCAGCAATGTGGTAAAGAGCGGCCTTCTTGTTGCCTGCTTGAGGAAAATATTCATAATTCGTTTTGCCTCCTTGGGATATAGTCGTTCGGCACATATCGTGTAATCGTCCGTTTCATACATTTTACTCTTGAGTGTATGACGATTCAATCGGTCACGCACGAAACGACAGTTTTGATGCGGTTTTGGTCATGCTTCCTATGGCACATTCGGGGGTGGTGCTTGCAAAAAACACAAAATATGCTATAATGATTTTACTTATATAAAGTGCAAGGGTACTATTATGCGTGTGATTTTTTGCGATGACGATTCGATTATTCTTGAGCAACTGCATTTATATGTATCGGAGTATTTTGAGCAACTGGGCGGAATGATACCGGAATTTGCCTGCTATTCCAGCGGAGATGCTCTGTTAAATGCTAAAGCTCGTGCGGATATCGCATTTTTAGATGTTGAAATGCCCGGCGTTAGCGGGATCCATGTTGGTGCAAAGCTGAAAGAATTGAATCCAAATATAAAGATATTCATCGTGACCTCTTATCCGGATTATTTGGACGAAGCCATGAGATTTCAGGTGTTTCGGTATTTGTCAAAACCAATCGATAAAAATCGGTTGTTTCGCAATCTGAAAGATGCAGTTTACCAGTACAATATGGAAAGCCGCGAGTTCCCCATTGTAACGAATGAAGGAGTATTTGTTCGTCGTGCGGAAGAGATCATTTGCGTTGAAGCGACACAGAGAAAAGTTTTAGTTCATACGATAGATGGAGTTCTGCAAAGTACACAGAATATGGAGTATTGGCGGCAAACTCTGACCTTGCCATGCTTTTATATGACGCACCGGAGCTATATCGTCAATCTGCACTTTGTCAATTCTATTCACAAAGATACGATCCTGCTGAAATATCGGGGCAGGGAGATGACCGCTTACTTAACAAGGAGAAGGTATACTGCATTCAAGGACACCTATTTGTGGTATATGGAAAGCGTGAAATGATGGCTGAATATATTTGCTATGGTGTGTTATATATTGCAGAAGCAACCATTGCGTGGCTGTATTTTGACGCTCTGTTTTGTAGAAAATCATCTGGCCTTAAAATCGGCATTACATTTACGGTTGCCTATCTTCTTTTATTTGGCATTACATGGTTTAACAGCGTCGTTTTGAATGGCGCAGCATTTTTCCTTTCTAATTTACTGCTGCTATGGATGAATTACGAATGCAAGCTAAGATCTGCCATATTGCATTCTGCTTTTCTGACCTCGATCATGGCTATTACAGAAATTATCGCAGCATGGATCATCAGCTTGTTTGGTTTCCGTTTTGGTGCCTATGCAGATAGTTTAGCCATCATGATCGTCATGGCTGTGATTAGCAAAATGCTTTATTTTTCGATAACGGTCATTGCTGCAAAGCTTTGGGCTCCGAACAGACAGGCTCAGGAAGAACCTGCGTTTATGGGATTGCTTTGCATATTACCGATCTTTTCTGTCATCGTCTCGGCAGTAGTGGTATATATCGGGATACGCACGGAGATGACGAAGCCGGTAGAACTTCTCATGATAATCATTGTATTGACATTGTTGATCGTCAATCTGATTTTTATGGTCATATACAACCATTTGCAGCGAATGCACGCCGAACAACTGGCTATGAATTTGAGTATTCAAAAAGAAGAAGCAGATGCTGCATATTATCAGGATCTGCAAAAGCAGTCCGAAAACCAACGCATTCTCATACACGATATCAAAAGACATCTAAATACTATTCACGGCTTGGCAAACGACTTCAACGCTCCGGGGATATCCGAGTATATTACAAAACTTGTGGATGATGTACTGCCTGATCAGCAGGTAAAATTATGTTCTGACCCCATACTTAATTTCATGCTGCAGCAATTTCGGGATAAATGTAAAAGCCAAAAAATAACCCTTCAATGTGATATCCGGGATAATTGTCTTTCGTTTATGGATGCCCCAAGTATTACGACCTTTTACGGTAACCTGCTGACGAATGCGTTCGAGGCGGCGAGCTCCTCTACAGAACGGACGATAGAGCTATCCGTAAAGAAAAATGAGGATCAACAGGTTGTGATCGTTTCAGTTGTCAATTCTTGCGATACACCACCGGTGCCGGATCATGAGGGCTTGTTTCGAACGAAAAAGCGCAATCCCGGAATTCATGGTGTTGGTCTGAAGAGCATTGGGCGTATAGTAGCCCGATATCACGGCGTTGCAACGATGCGTTTTGATCCCGAAAGTAAGAAATTTTATCATATCATTCAATTCCCCATGCAAGAAGAGCGGAAAAATCGTAGCTGAATACATCTGTTGTTTGAATCATCATATGTAAAAAGAGCAAGTGGTATAGATCAAATATGCCATTTGCTCCTTTTTATAGGCCTAGTTAAAAGGCTGGTATTCCATACCCAAGGATCTCATAATGCCCCACGGGATATTGGTTTTGTCGGCAGCTATTGCCGGAATTGCCCTCGATGGTGTAGACAATACCGTTTTCGCATTTCTCCACGATGCCGAGATGATCGGACTGACCATCCTGCGGGCCGGAACTGCCTTTGTTCTCCCAATCGAAGAAGATGATCTGACCAGCGGACGGTTCAAAGCTGCCGTCCTGCCATTGCCCACGGTCTTTGAACCACTGGACACCGTTGACACAGCCTGCGAACTTCGGAATAACACCGCTGTCGATATAACCGCACTCATTGGCACACCAAGAAACAAAGCAGGCACACCATTCCACACGGGAGTCAAAGCCGTACCACGACCAATAGGGTTGACCGCCTACATTGCCGACCTGCGACAAGGCCACAGTGACGATGGCGTCGTCCCCGGAGTAGATGCCGTAAAGGACGGCTGACCACATACTGCGGTTTTCCTCGACAAGCAGTTCGGAGAGCTGCTGCCGCTGATCAGCGTTAAAATTGAAATGATTTGCCATTTCCTCGGCGGTTTTGTGACTGACCGTAATATAAAGGTAGGTGCGTGTGACCGTCGTAGTGGTTTCCACAATATTCCCATGGCCGTCGTCGGTTTCGGTGATGACTTTCTCGGTCTTGCTCTCGGTGCGGGAAGATATTTCGTTCATCTGCCAGAAAATATCGTTGAGAATGGCTTTCTTGGCATCGTCCACCGTGGCAACCTCCTGCGGATCGTCGGGATCGGTGGTGGTTTTTACCGCATACACCGCCAGCACCTCCGGCCAGACGGCACGGGAACCGGACATTTCCAGCTCGTCATAGGTGAGATTTGCCCTCGTGGTGTCGATCTGCGATTGATAGTCGGCGTTGATCTCCTGCACGGCCTGCCGCATGGTCTGTCCCGTGCCGCTGTCCTCGCCGGAGAAAAAGATGCCGAAGCATGAGCCGACGATCAACCCGATCAGACAGACAACGATAATCACGACAACGGCAATCCACCCGCCCGCAGCAATGGCGGCGATCAGCGCCTTTGTTCCGGCAATGATGGCTTTGACGGCGGCAGCGGTAGCCTTGACCGCTGCCTTGATGCCTGCCGCAGTTGCTTTTGCCGCCGCACGGGCAGTCTGCGCCGCAGTTTTGGCGGCTTTCGCCGTGGCCTGTGCGGTTTTCTGCGCCGTTTTTACCGCAGCCTGCGTCGTTTTTACGGTCGTCCGGGCGGTCTGCTCGGCGGTCTTGATGGTTTTCTGCGTGGTTTTGACCGCTGCTTTGCCCGTGGATTTTGCCGTCTGTTTGATGGTATTACCACTGCGGTCTACCGTTTTGATTGTCTTTTGCGTGGCATCGGCAGAGCGGCGCACCCGCCGCATGGTGTTCTGTGCCTGCTTTTTCGGCAAGTCGGTCTTTCTCCGCTGAAAATAGTCCTTTGCCTTGGAGATATTCTCCTTGGTGGCTTTCATACCCTTGCGGCCGGCCTTATCCAGCCCATGAACAGCTTCGTGTGCCGCCGTTTCCGTTCCGGTCAAAGTGCGGTCGGCGGCATATTCTTCGGGAGAGGATTCTGCCGCAAAAACGCTGTGCTCCGCCTTGTCCTTGGTGCGGACATAGGCATCCTTCATCCGCTCGGCGGCTACCGCCGATTTGTCAATCACCTTTACCGTTCCATTGACCGCATCTCTTGTTTTGATGTCAGGCATCGCTGCCCACCTCCGCAGAGGGTGCGGCGATCCGCTTGGCAACAACGACCATGCGCCCGTTTTTGCGGCTGTATTCGCAGGTGGAGAGCGTGATCAGCTTGTCGCCGTATTCCGCCATTATGCCGGTGTCGTAGAGGGAAAGCGCCTTGCATTGAGCGATATAGGCTCCAAAGTCCTCCGCCGAGTCCGCACGGGTGAAGTGGTAATACTTGAAGCCCTGCTCGGAATAGGCAACGGTCTTGAACACCGCCACGATCTCATATTCACCAAAGCCGGACAGCGTGTCAAAATGGATTGTCTTGTGCTCCTGATAGAAGCCCTCGCTTTCGTATTTGCAGAGATCGGCAAACATCGTCCCGTTGTTCATGTGATGGCCGTAGATCACGCAGTTGTCGGAGAGTGCAAGGTCGCAGTTTTCCTGCACATAGGGCACACCGTAATCGCTGTACTGCTTGTCAAAGCCTCGTTTCAGATAGAAATTCGGCTTGTCCACGGTCTGCATCACGGGATAGTCGATGTTTGTACCGGGGATGGAGAGCCAGCCCACAAAATCACTGTTCTGCTCCTGCACCGCCCGGTATTTTTCAAATGCCGTCAGCTCCGGCAGCGGCTCGGTTTCCGGCAGCGTGTCGGCGGGGGCCGGTTCGGTTTCCACCAGTGCGGCGACCTGTTCAAAGGCTTCGACGCTCTGCTTTTCATCCGCATACTGCCGATAGAGCATGATGCCGGAGAAAAGGAAAAGGGCGGCACATACGGCCGCCCCGATCATCAGGTATTTGCTTTTCATACATAGCCTCCTTTAAGATGCGTTTCCGCTGCCGAACACACCCTCGCCGGGGCGCGTCGTCATCAAGCGGTAAAGCTCGGTATCTTTGGGGAACCGGTTGATAAACGGCACCAGCGCCGAGCCGTACTTGATCAGCCCGCAGCCTGCGTCGGCATTGGTGACATAGCTCATCTGCTCATCGGAGATGTTCAAGAGCTTCGAGAGCTTGGCACGGTCGGAAAACGCCTGATTGAGCATGACCACGAACTCGGAGTTGGAGAGCATCGTGCTTGCCTGCACGGAATCCAGCAGGTATTCCACATTCTGCGTGATGGCGGTGGGATAACCGTTGCGCTTACGGAACTGCCGCCATGCGGAATTGAAGAAAATGCCGCTCTGCTCGTTCTCGAACACGACATGAAATTCGTCGATAAAGATGTGGGTGCGCTTGCCCTTCTTCCAGTTGAGGGTGACACGGTTGAGGATGGTGTCGGTGATCACCAGTAGTCCCGTCGGCTTCAACTGCTCGCCAAGACCGTGAATATCGAATACGACGATGCGCTTGTCGAGGTCAACGGTGCTTTCGTGGCCGAAAATATCCAGTGAGCCGGTGGTGAACAGTTCCAGCGACAAGGCGATCTCCTTTGCCTTTTCTTCGGGCTGTTCCAGCAGCTTGTTTCGCAGGTCACAGAGCGTAGCGGGCTTGCCCGTCCGCTCGGCATCCTGATATACCAGCGCCGTGCAGCGGTCGATGATGGATTTCTGCTGCGGGCCGACACCGGCCTTGTCGATCTGCTCCACGAGAGACATGATGAACTGCGATTTCTCCACGATGGGGTTGTTCTCGCCGTAGCCGTCCACCATATACATGGCGTTCAAGCGATCTTTGCCGCCTGCCGCCATATGGATGACGGTCGCCGTTTCCTTGCCCAAAGCCGCCGCCAGCGCACCAAATTCGTTTTCCGGATCGCAGGCCAACACATCATCGGCGGTGTTGAGAATAAGGAAAGCAATCAGTTCCTTGGCGCTGAACGATTTACCCGAACCGGGCACGCCCAACAGGAACGCCGACTGGTTCAGAAGATTTGCCTTGTTGCACATGATCAGGTTGTGGGAGATGGCGTTCTCTCCGAAGTAAATGCCGCCCTTGTCCTGCACTTCCTGCACCTTAAAGGGCATGAATACCGCAAGGCTCTCGGTGGTGAGGGTGCGAAACGCATTGATTCTCCGTGTGCCGATGGGAAGGACAGTGTTCAGCCCATCGAACTGTTGGAATTTCAGCACGGCAAGCTGGCACATATGCTTTCGTGCCACGGCAAGCAGCGTTTCAGTATCGCTGTCGAGCTGCTTTTTGTCGTCGGCGGTAATGACCATCGTAATGACCGCCAGCATCATCCGCTGATCCCTCGTAGTCAGGTCATCCAAAAACTCCTTGCTCTCTTTGCGCTGGAGCTCCATATCATAAGGCACAACGGCGGAAAAATTGTTGTTGGCGTTCTGCCTGCGCTGCCAGTTGGTGATGTTGGTTTCGATGCCGAGCAGACGGTTCTCCACCTCCCGCACGGCCTCGTCGGTGGGGATCGGCACAACATCGATCGACAGCATCATATTTCGGTTGAAATCGGTCAGCTCCGTGACCATGCTGTCTTTGATATACGAAGCGTAGTCCTTCAAAAACAAGACCCTGCAGTATTTTTCGCCCAGCTTCAGGCAGTCGCTGCTTTTCTCCATCGAGTCGGGGCAGATATAGTCCTTAAAGTTGTGCCCCTTGCGCATCATATCCTGCGGGTCAAAGTAAAACGCCGCTTCTTCGCCCTGACGGTAGAAATCATGGAGCACCCGCAGCTTTTCGGCGGCGTCCAGCTCGGTACACTTGGAGCCGAGGGCGGCGAAATGGGCGATCAGGTCAGCGCCGATCCGGGCAAAGTAGGTGCGGGCTTCTTCGATGTCCTTTTTGCAGACCGACACCGTGATATATTTCTCCTGAATGATGCCGTTGGCGCCGGTGGCCTTGTCCAGCAGCATTTGATTGTATTCCCGGCGGTACACATCGCAGGCGTCGCCCCGCATGGGCATCAAGATCGACTGCTCGAAATTCGCCCGGTTCAGCCTGCGGTTGTTGATGGTGATTTTCGTCGTCGCTCCGGAATCCAGACTGTTCAGCAGCTCCGAATAGGCAAGGGACATCTGCTCCTTGTCCTCACGGCTTGCCACAAGGTAGTTGATGTCGGTGAACTGATAGGTCTTGGAAAAGCGGCCGCCCACCTGAAAAATACCGTCCTTCCAGATGCGGCGGATAGGGATCACATCCTGCACCTTGCGGGGCACGGTGTACCGCTCCTTGTCCTGTTTCAGCAGGTTTTTCAGCGTTTTGATCATGATTTTCCTTCCTCCAATTTGTCTTTGAGTGCTTCATAGTAGAGGTTCGATGCCTCAAAGCGAAGCTCTTTTGGCTCTAACAGCTCCGAGCGCAGCCACGCCCAGAGAAATTGCTCGGCGGTCATGCCGTGATAAGTGATAAAGCCCAGCGCCGCAAAGGGTGCGCCACCGAGAATGCACATCCAACTGACGGTTTCCGTCCCGAAATGGGGTTTCAGCAAAAAGTACAGCCCCACGGCGACGAGGATCGCCAAGACAGAAAAAACGAACTGCCGCATGGACAGCCCGAAAAACATGGATTCCGTATAGTTGCGAATCTCCCGATTGATTTTTACTTCCAAATTTCTTCCTCCTTTACAGTCCCATCATTTCACGCACAACACGGTCGGCCATTTTGACTGCGCCGACGAGCACCAGCATATTGAAAACCAACTCGCCCACATACGACCACACCTGTGTCACCGCCGCAGCGTCGGGATCGACGACGGGCGGACTGGATGCAAACAGAGAGAAGATAATGCAGGCCAGTACGATGATCGCACCCTCTAAACAAACGGCGGCATAACTTTTGATGAAGCTCTTGCCGATGTTCTGTGACGGCTCGCCTGCAAAGGCCGAGAGCGGGACCGGTGCAATGGCCGTGTAGAGATAGAGTTTGAAAAATCTGCCGTACACGGTCATGATCATGATAAACGACAAAACCGTGATAAACAGCCCGCCGATCAAGGTCACTGCCCACAATGGGATGCTTTCAAAAAAGCCGCAGTCCTCTACGGCGGTCACGATCTCGGCAGGCAGCACAGTTTCCTGCGCCACCCCAAAGCCTGCGGCGTTCATGATAGTAGAGATCAGCCCCTGCACGATGTTGAATAGGGCGATCATCAGCTCCAAGCCGTATGTGACGGCGGCCTTGGCAAGGGCGAAACGGATAAACACTTTGAGAGCGTGCTCCGGCCGTTTCAGTTCCGCAAAGCTGCCGCAGGTTTTCATCACGCCCACCACAAAGAACAAAACGAGCAGCGCAAGCCCGATGGCCTGCACCGCACCGTGGATGCCGACGATCACATTCCAGATCGTGCCGCCTTTGAACTGCTCCGGCGACTGCGTAATGAGCTGCCAGATCTCCGCCAGCTTTTCATTCCAAGTTTCCAGCGCATTCTCCAAATTCTGTACGATCCAGTTATCCGGCATTCGGCTCACCTCCCGTCAGCGCAACATCGCAGGCGACCTCGTTGCCCCAAACATCCCAGCCGTCCGTTTTTTGACGGGCGAACAGCTCAATGCGGGGCAGATCACCCATCAGCTCGACAATGCGCCGCCTTGCTTCGTCCGGCTTTTTGCTGTGTTCCTCGATGTGGGAGAGGATGACTTGATGCACCCCGGCCGAGCGGCGTTTCGGGCGGCCTTTGGTGGCAAGCATACAGAACTCTGCATTGGCTCTCGTCCAGTGTCCCATGCCCCAAAACAGGCTGTCGGACTTGCGGTTCTGCTTGATCCATACGAAAGCCACCGTCTTATACGAAAAGCCCCATGCACGCATGACCGAAAAGCAGTCGTGCAGCAGTGGGATCGTTGTCCATAGAAACAATACGCAGTCATCAGCGGCAAGCGTGCCGACCGGCAGCGCCCGTATATCTTCCAGTTCCATTGTCGGGTAGTGGGATTCGGCGGAGCGCCCAAGCCCCTTTTTAGAATAGACTTTGTACCGCCAAGGCGGGTCTGCGTAAATAATGCTGTATTTCTTCACAGCTTCCTCCTTTCCGGCAAATAGGGGCAGGCCAAAGTGACCTGCCCCGTGCGCCGTATCATTTATCTGCTGTCCCGGTCGGGCGAGCTGCGGATCACGCCGTACACATCATCCACAAAGTAGCGCCCGGCAAAGGGATTGAATATGGCGTGGCACTTCACGCCGTTGTATTCGGCAAGGTAGTCGTTGTCCCCGATGCGTTTGAGGATCGTCGCCTCACCGAGCACATGGGTTTCTCCCTGTTTCAGAGAGTGGAATATAGCACTCGCACTTTTCCATCTGCGGCCTCCTTTCAGCCCGTGATCAGGTTCAGGATCTCTTTGGCAAAGGTGATGACGATGCCGCCCGCAAGGGTGAGAAAGCCGTTGCTGCGCTGGCTGGGATCGTGGGACTGGAACGAAAGTCCCACCTGCACGATACCCCAGCCGAGCAGGATCAGTCCGACCGCACGGATCAGGCCGAAAATGAAATCGCTCAGGTTGTTCACGACGGCAATCGGGTCATTGGCGGCAAAGGCCGTGACGGAGCAGCCGAGCACAAGGGCAACCGACAGCACAGCGACGCAGTAGAAGCGAAAGCCCTTTCTGACCTTGCCGGGCATGGGCAGCTTGTTTGCAGTCTTTTGGGTGTTCTTCATGGGTTTATCCTCCTTGAATTGAATTAAAAAAGAGCTTCTATATCCTCGTCGGAAAGAAGCTCATAATCGGGTATGGGTTCATTGGGTGCGGGTACGGTTTCGGCGGCAGCGCCTGCAAACGAGAGCGTCGCAATGGCATTTTCCGTCCCGCCGTGTTCATAAGGTGCTGCGCCGCCGTCCTCGGTCAGTGCAATGTTCGGGTGTTTCAGAATGTCGTATTTCTCGTCCATCACTGGACGCTCACCACGGATAAACAAAAGGGCGTAACGGTTGTCCAGCATACGCACTTCGTCCGGCGTCAGAAGCTCTCTGCCGCTGATCTGATAGTTCGTGCTGTAATTGCCGTTTCGCCCGGATGATTTGCCGTAGGTGTTGGTGTCGATGGTGGATTTGCCGAGGTAGGATTCCGAGATCAGCTTGTGGGTCGATGTTTCGTTGCCGCCGAGATAAAGGAACTCGTCGCAGTTGCCGAGGATCGACTCCCATTCCTTTTCAAACAGCGCTTTGAGCGCCGCCACATTTTGCAGAATGATGGACACATACACATTGCGGGAGCGCATGACCGCAAGGATCTTGGAGAAATCCTCCGGCAGGCTGACATTGCTGAACTCGTCCATTAGGAAGTGAACGGGAACGGGCAGACTGCCGCCGTATTTGTGGTCGGCCAGATAGAATAGCTGCTGAAAAAGCTGCGTGTACAAAATGCTGACCAAAAAGTTAAAGCTGGTATCATTGTCGGGGATCAGGGCAAAGAGCGCTACTTTCTTTTCTCCGAGAGAGGGCAGATCCAGCTCATCCGTAGCGGTCAGCGCCGCCAACGAGGACAGATTGAATTTCTCTAACCTTGCCGCCAGCGTGATCTGAATGGATTTCAGTGTTTTGGCGCTGCCGGAGTGGTAGTCCTTGTAATACTTCACGGCAATATGGTCGGGCTCCCGCATTTCCAGCCGTTCAAACAGCTCGTCCAGCGGCGAGGTGTATTCGTCGCAGTCCTCCCGCACATCCGCCGCACGCAACATTTCCATGACCATTGGAAAGTTCTGCTCGTCGGGTGGCGCTTCGTATTTCAGATAGAAGATCAGCGCCAGCAGGAGCATAGACGCGGCGGTGTCCCAAAAGGGATCGTTGGACTGGCTGCCTTTCGGCGTGGTGCTTTTGAACAGATTGGTCACAAGCCGCTGCACATCGTTGTCGTCCCGCAGGTAAACAAACGGGTTGTAGCAGTGGCTTTTCTCCATGTTTAGAAGATCCAGCACCCGCACCTCATAGCCCTTTAGCCGCAGCAGATGCCCCGTGCTGCGCAGCAGCTCGCCCTTCGGGTCCAGCACGGTAAAGCTCGTGTTGGCTTGACACAAATTCGGTTTGGCGTAAAACCTCGTTTTGCCTGCGCCGCTGCCGCCGACAACGACCGTGTTGAGGTTGCGGCGGTGTTTTCGTCCGTCCAGACCCATACGGACATTCTGCGTGAAGATCTTGTTGTCCTCTGGTGCGGCTGCCCGGTATTTTCGGTTGACGGTTCGGGCAGAGCCCCACTTGGCCGAACCGTGTTCCTCGCCCCGACGGTAATTGCGGCGGGAAGATAGAATCACACCCACCGTAAGCCCGTAGGCACAGAGCAAAACAATGACAGTTTTCAGGCTGTCCCCGCAAAGCTCGATATGAAACGGGTCGTTCATTACCGCAGGAAACCGGGCGACAATCTCCGGCAGGCCGCCGTGGGCGGCGGGGGCGATCAGCAGCCCCAGCCACACCACGGGGAGAATACCGAACAGGCAGAGGATAAGAGGGTTATTCTCTTTCTTCATCGCTCCTGCGCCGTACTTTCTTTGCGGGCGCATCGATCACTTTCAAGAGAACTTCGTCAACAATGTCGGTGGGGCGTTCTTCCTCCAGCAGATCGTTCCGCATCTCATTGAGGGCATTGACCACAACGCCGTGCTCATAGCGGTCAAGGGTCAATACCCGTTTTTCCTGTTTTCCCATCATTATCGCTCCTGTTCACTCTGGCGGGGCGCTTTGCTTTGTTCCAGCGACCGCATCATCCTTGAGGAAATGTCATAGGCGGTGTCCCGGATGTCGGTCAGTTCAGTGCGGATCGTCTGCGGGTCATCGGTACGCAGGAAGTCGGCAGGCGCTTCAAAGGCATAGCCGGTCACATCTACGCCGAACTCTTTACCGAGGATATAGGAAACGCACTGCGCCTTGAACCCGGCATTTTCCTCGGTGTATTCCTCGCCGGTCCGGGCAAGCTCCGCCTGCGCCAGTGCTTTGGACAGACCGCAGAACAGATCGTTTGCCGACAGCCCACGGCGGACAAAAACGGCGTTCTGCTCACGGTCATACACGGCATCCATGCCGTTCGGCAGCTCGTCCACAGACTGCACCGGCGCAGGGCGCTTGTAGATCAGAGCATTCAGCAGCGCCCGTGCGTCATGAGAAACCGCCTGCGGTGCTCTCGTTCGGGCGGTAGTCTGTGAAATGTCATAGACCCGCTTGATGTTGTAGGACACGCCGATGCTGCCATCATCACGGGTGTATTCGCCGTTGGACTCGACGATCTTGATGGGACGGCTAAACTCCTGCCGCTTGATATACACACCCTGATCCCGCCAGAAATCTTTATCGCCCAGTCTGCGGGCATCCGGCTTCGTGGCAAGGATCAGCAGGGCGTTGGTGGCAGAGTAGTTGCGGAAAGCCGCCTGCACATCCAGATAGTCACGGAACTTGCCGCCGTCTGCACAAACCGCCTCGGCGGTGGCATCGGCAAGAGCGTAAACCTCGTCACGCTCCGCCTTTTTCTTTGCCGCCCACGCCTCCTTGTCAAATTCGTCGGTCTGCGGGGCAGATTCAAAAATATCGTCAAAATTGCTCATCGGTTATCGCTCCTTTGCTTTCTTCGGTTTCTTTCGGGAAGGCTGCTTGTGGGTGGTGGTCTGCTGCTTTTTCGGTTCTTTTGCCGGGGTGGGTTCGGAAATGCCCGGCTCTGCCGCCTCTTTCTGCCTGCTCTCCCGGATTTCCCGTAATTCCTCACGGACAGAGGGGCGTTCTTCGGGAGATTTAGCAGTACCCTCGGCGGTTCTGCTTTGCTTCTCGGAGGTAGGCGCGGACGGACGGGATTTCTCCGTCTTTGCCGCCGCAGGGTTTGGGGATGCGTGTTCCTCCTTTTGAACGGGTGCGCCCAGCAGGTCATCCAGCAGGCGGTCATCCGCCGCCTTGTCGGGCTTCTCCTGCTCAGGGGCAGACGAGGCGGTTTTGTCCGCCTTGGACTGCTCGATGTCCCGCTTGATGGAAACGGTATCGACCGTCGCCAGCTTGAAGCGCTCTACGATGCGGTTGATCTTGGACGCATCCTCGGCACGCACCATAATGTCTACCATACCGTCAGCAGAGCGCTCTTTGCCCCGCAGGGCACAGTAGACAACGCCGTACCGCTTGGCCTCGGTCGCAAACTGCTTCAGATGCTCTTCGCTGACGGTGAACACTTTCAGCTCCTTGCCGCTTTTGAGCATGGCAGAGAGCCGCTGGTGGCCTTTGGTTTTGTTCTTATCTCGGTTTTTCCAGACAGCGTAGAGCATGGCGGCGATATTCTTTGCCGCCGAGCCGGTCAGCTTCAAGGCAACTTCCGTACCCTCCAAGCTGATCCGCACGACTTGCTCCGCTGCGTCACCGGAATTGTACATGGTCGGTTTTCTCCTTTCTTTCGGGTTGCTCGTCCTCACGGACGGCTTTGATTTTCTCTTGGATTACGCCGGAACGCTCAGCAATGCTGTTACATAGAACCACCTCCTTCCGCAGTGCGGCAAGCTCTTTGGAAAGTGCGGTGATCTGCGCCTTGACTTCCACCGCTTTTTCGGGATCAGACTTCACCGCCGCCGTCCGCTGTGATTTATAGAGCTGCTTGCGCTTCTCGGTCAGAGCGGTGATTTTTCCGTTCACCTCGTCACGGTAGCAAAAAAGCTGCTCGGCGGTATCAATCCGATGCCCTATGAGTAGCCTTGTTTCGGCGGTGATAGCATCCAGCTTCAGCAGATCCTCCCGCAGGAGAAAGTGCAGCCGCTTCCTGCTTTGCTGCGGACGGTTCTTCGGGAAGATACCCAGCAGATAGCAGTAGTGAACATACAGCGCCCGAAAGCCGGTCAGTTTTCGGGCGGTTTTCAGACTGCCGACCAGCCTGACCCGCAGGATCTTCGGCTTTTGTTCGGGCGTTCTTCGTTCGGGGCGGCTCTGGGATAAAATGCGCCTGCGAATGCTGTCCAGAGAGTAGTCCTCACCGAAATTGCGCATCAGGCGCACGAACCGTTCCTTGCCCGGCGGCCTGAGCGAAATATCCCTGCCGACTTTTACCGTATAGCCCTTTTTCCGCAAGGCATCAAAAAACTGCCGCTCGGTCATGGCTTGCCATATCGCCTCGTCAATGTCGCTGCGGATCAGCCCACGCCAAGTGGGGCGCTGCTCCTGTTCGGCACGCCATTCGCCGTACTGCTTGCTCCGACCTTGCTGCGGATGCTCGAGCACCGACAGCCCGTATTCCCGGCAAAGCTCATCGGAAACCGTCTGCATTTCGTGGTAGTCCTTTCGGGTGCGGTGGTATTTGATGCCGTTCGTAAAGGATACGGTGTTGACGACAAAGTGATTGTGCAGATGATTTTCTTTGTCAAGGTGGGTGGCGACGATCACCTGATAGCGGTCGCCCCAAAGCCGGGTCGCCAGCTTTACGCCGATCTCATGCGCCAGTTCGGGCGTGGCCTCGCCGGGAGCAAAGGACTGGTAGCCGTGATAGGCCACCGTGCCGTCCTCCTTGCCGAACCGCTTTTTTACCGCCAGCATTTCATCACGGGCGGTGGCGGGAGAGCAGTTGATGCCCGACACAAAGCGGTGGAGCGGTGTGCCGTCCTCGCTGCCTGTTTCCTGCGTTTTTTCCGAATTGACAGCATAGCAGATCACATCGGAAAGCTGCTGCCCGTCCTGTTCGGTCAGCTCCCGGTCGGCATAGAATTTCGGGTTTGCGGTCTTTTCGGGGTTCTCCGCATAGATCACCACCTTGCCGAGCCAGCCTTTTATCCGCCATATTGATGTCGTCGCCATAGGCGCATCACTTCATCGGATGGGGTAGAATGACCGCTGCGGTGATCGTCTTGACGGCATCATCCAGCTTGCGGCAGTTCTCGTCGTACCGTTGCACATTCAGTGCGTTCAGGGTATGGGCTTTTGCGGCGATCTGATTGAGGTTGTTGCCGATCCCGTGCAGCTCCCGCATCATGGCGTAATAGTCGGGCGGCGGTGCGTCCAGCGGTTCAAGGCCGTTTACCAAGTGGCGAAGATACGCTTCACGGGAAAGTCCGCTTTTCTTGACCTTCTTCTGAAACGCCTCGGCTTCCTTTTTGTCCAGCCAGAATTGAATGTGAACATTGCGTTTTCTCATAGGCACTCCTTATCTAATTCGTTTTGTATTTCGACGATCCGTTTGCCGACCGCATACACAACGGGGATCGTCACGCCGTTGCCCGCCTGCTTATATAACTGGGCGTCGGAATTGACGGCAGCGGCCCGGTCAAACATATCATCTGAAAAACCTTGCAGCCGCCAGCACTCACGGGGCGTCAGCTTGCGGATGCGTCCGCAGCCAAGCGGAAGTGTGGAGCGGTTTTCAGGTTTGCTCTGATCTGCCTCCTTTGCCCGCTTTACGGGCAAAGCGTACTCGCAGGAATCGCAGGCGCAGAGATAAACGCCGTGCTTGTCCTGCGTATTCAGGCAGAAAGCCGGTTCGCCGCACGCCTTGAAGCGCCGTCCGTTTTGCCGCTTGTTTTCCCGGTTGGGGGTGAGGACGGCACGGCAGCCATAAAAAATACCGGAGCTTTCGCCCCGGTTGCTGCCCCCGATCTTGTCATAGCCTGCAATCAGGCATTTGGTGTGCTCCTGTTCCAAAATTTTCGGATCACCCCGCTTTAGCTGAATGAGTGCCGTTTCTTCGGTGCGGTCCGGGCACTCGCCGCTCATGCAGAGAACGCCGCTTTTGTCACCGCTGTGGTTGGTAATACCGCTGTCGTACCTTGCTTTGATACAGCGGGCGTGCTCGGTCAGCCTCGGTTCGCCCTTGCACAGGTCGATGAAGTACATTCCCGTGCGTCCGGCAAAGCCGCCGCCCTCGCTCATCAGCGTACAGCTTACGCCTGCGGGGTCATAGACCCGCTTGCCCTGCGTGCCGCCGATCAACTGTATAAGAGCTTTGCCGTCGCCTGCGGTGACAGGAAATACTTTTCGTACACCCTCGGCTCTAAAATGTCGATAAGCGACAAGGTAGATGCGTTCCCGGTTTTGCGGAACGCCGTGGAAGCGTGAATTAAGCAGTCCGTATTCGATATGATAGCCGATTTCGGCCAACGAATGGAGAACGGTTGCAAAGTCCCATCCTCGATTAACGGAGAGCAGATTTTTAACATTTTCAAGGACAAGCCATTCGGGCCGATCCTCGGCAGGCGTGCCTTTGAGGAGTCTAACGATTTCAAAAAAGAGAGAGCTTCGCTTGCCTGCAAGCCCTCGTTGCCGGCCAGATACAGAAATGTCCTGACACGGGAATCCGCCTGCCCAGAGATTAACTCTCGGCAGGTCGGCGGGCTCGGTTTTGGTGATGTCCTCGCCATACCATTCATCCTCCTTTACATCGTGAATCGCACGGTAGCTGCGGTCTGCGAATTTGTCGATCTCGCAGTGGCCTTTGCAGACCATACCGCAAAGTTCAAAGCCCTTGCGGAAACCGCCGACACCGCTGAAAAAGTCCAAAAAGGTCATGGGTTCGTTCACCGGCTGTGACCTCCTTTCGGGTATAAAAATATCGTCCGCCATTCAGATGGGGACGAAAAGGGTTTCAGGGGCCACCCCTGACAAGTGCCGTTGTGGTATCACAACGGCGATGCTTGCTGGTACAGTGCATAGCGTTCGTCCCATAGGCCGAACATTTTGCCACCGACCGAAATAATATCACCGTTCCTGCTCCGACTGCGGGCGGTACGGGATGCCGAGCAGCGTGTCGTTCACCCTCGCAAGGTGTTCGGGGTAACGGAACATCTTGCCGTAGCGGTCGAGCTGCTCATCGGAAAGACTGTCCAGATTTTCGCCACGGCAGTCACAGATAAAGGCAGGGCCGAAGATAAAATCCACCATCACGCCGTCGTCGTTCTTTACGCTGCGGTTCGGGCGCATCCCGTTGATCTTGCCTTCTTCGTTGCAGACGATGCAGACCTGTTCCTCAAAGGGATAGAACGGCTCGATCAGACCACCCACCACTTTCTGCATCCCGGCAAGAGATGCGTCGATCTCTGCCGTGCGGGCGAGCTTGCCCGGCTCCAGCAGCACCACTTTGATTTTCTTTTCCTCATTCATCGTTAGAAACTCCTTTCATTGCTCATATTCACGGCTGCGCTCGTTTGTCCTTGCGGAGAAATCCACTCCGACAAAGGAATCGGCATCAAGGATATATTCGCTGTTATTCCAGCTTTCCTCGACCTGTCGTTCTGCTTCTTCACGGGAATCAGCTTCGACCGTAACCGTTTTTTGCAGCGTTTCGGTAATCGTGACCTCATAGGTTTTCAATGTCCGTTGCTCCTTTCCAGTAAGACTGATAAATTGCTTTGGCATTTTCGGATCGTGGAGATAATTCGATGCCGCATTCGTCCTCCAATGCGGCCAATAGGCTGCACAGCTCCTCGCTGTTTTTGATGCGGGGAACGGTAAACTGGGAGGGAGAAACGCCGAGCGGCGCTGCCAGTTGGCACAGCAGTTCTCGCTTCGGTGTCCTTGCGCCGGATTCATACTGTGCGATCCGCACATCGGCGCTGCTTTCCGGGAAACCGACCGCAACGCCAAGTGCCTTTTGTGTCATGCCGCGCAGAATGCGAAAATGCCGAATCCTCATGCCGGTATTCAATAGATCTGCCATTGGTTATCGCTCCTTTGTGCGCTCCTTTCGCTTGGTAATGGGCAGTCCGAGCCGCAGACACAGTTGGTCGTTCTGATCCTTGCCTTGTGCGGGCGGTCGGATCTCTGCCGTGACCGCATACCGTTTGGTCAGCAGCGTTTGGATCGTTGCAGCGGCGATCCGTCCTGCAGGGTCATTGTCGAGCCGCAGCACCACCTTGCGGATATGGGGATAGTCGGCAAGATACTGCACGAGCGCGGCGGGCAGGCTGCTTTCTTCGATCTTGGCTTTCGGCTTGTACACACCTGCAAGGGAGAGCAGATTTTCGCTGCGCCAGTCCTTGCCGTCCAGCTTTTGCATCGTCCCGTAGGATAGCAGGTCGATCGCCGATTCAAAGAGATTCAGCGTGTCGCTCCGCACGGCAGCCGGGATACCAAAGGAATAGTGCTTATCGCTGCCGTTGGCATCCCCGATGAAGTCCGAGCCGATGCCGCGCAGATTGGCATAGCGGGGCTTGCCGTTGTGATCTTGCCCGACGAACACGGCATTGTGATAGGGGTAGCTCTCGTAGAGCCGTCCCGTGCTGATACAGAAGTCGATCAGCGCACGGTCGATCCCTCTGCGGCGCAGATATTCGATGGCGTCAGCGGCATTGCGGTTGGCCTGCGGCAAAAGAAGCACCTTTTCTTTCGGCATTTTCGGAGCCGGGACAAAGGTGGGCGGCGCTGCTGACAGATTTCCCATAATGGTTTCGACCGCCTGCGTAAAGGGCATCTCTTTGACCTTGATAAGATAGTCCAGCGCAGAATAGCCGCCGATCCCACGGGAAAACCAGCACCATTTTCCGTTGGAGATTTTCAGGCTGTCGTGCTCACGGGTGCAGTAAGTGCCGCCCCCGAAATGCACCAGCTCCTGCGGTTCATAAGTCCGCAGATAGGTCAGCAAATCCATCTCACGAGCCTGCGCCACGACCTCCGGCGGGATATATGGCATATGTTTCACCTCCGTTCTGACATAAAAATAGCCGAGGGGCTTTCAGAATGAAAACCTCTCGGCTATGTACATAATTCTACCTTACGGTAATTTTAGGGTTGTTAGACCTCAAATTCCAAATATCATCATCCCGCTTAAAATATAATCCTTGGATATTTGCAATTTCCAAGAATGGCAACTCGCTTGTTGATTCCACCTTTTCATAGAAATATCCATCTTCTGAAATCAAAAAGCAATCCCCATTGGTTTCACGGAGATATAATTTGTCCGGCAGACCATTTCGTTTCCATGTAAATGCAGGAAAAGATACTTCCTTTGGCTTTTGTGAATTTGCTGAATCAGAGAGCAACTTTATCCATGCCTTTGTAGTTTCTGAAATTTCGCAATCCTGAAGCTGAAAACTTGAAAGAATCCGCTTAACTTCTGAAATGCTCTTATTTTGAAAAACATCAAAGTTGGAAAGCTCCAAAGCAGCACCCCGAGAACGAACGCCAGCCAAATATATGTTTGAGCTTGTAACATTTGGCAATCCGAGCTCAACAAACATTGCTATTGAGGAATAAGCCTGTATGAAGATTTGTTCCGATTCAGAATCGAACATTTGAGAGATTGCGTGTATAATCCAAGGCAATGTATATCCATAATAGTCCTTTGAAATTTTTGCTGCATTTGGTTCTGATTTTATAATTTCAGAGAGTGGCATTCCACTTATCCAACAATGGCGGAAATTATCCAGTATAGTTTGGCTGGGAACAAATTCCATTAGATTTGCAGCATTAGCATTACTCCAAATTTCTATTTCTCGAACAATATTGTTTGTTTGCTCAATCTGATCTTCTGCATCAGTAGACAGTATAAAAGACAGGGCGAGTGACTTGAACTTATCAATATCATCGAGTATGGCCATAGATACAGTTAGTGGGATTCCCGAAGCAATCAATTTTTTCCTTGCAGCTCTATTAGGTATCCGATTTAGCAATGCTTTGGTTCTAGCACGCAAAAGGTTTATGTAATCTTCTTTATGCTCTGCTTCTGCTTGGATCAAAGCCAATGACTTTCTAAACACAGGTTCAACCCAATCCAAATCAGTTCCATCCGAGTTAAAATCCTCGTGCATTGCAAGGAGCTCATCATCCAAAAAGTCAAAAAGCGTATTTAACCACTTTGCAAATTCTCCGTGAATGTTAGCGCTTATAGAATCATTTGCAATTGCTTCAAGGAGCAAAGAAAAATCAGTTCCCGTTTCTTCGGCACACTTATAAATTTGCCGAAGTGCTATAAAGAGTCCACTCTGAACTTTCTCCATTTGCTGATTATTAAAGTAATAATCAGCAAGATTCATATCCTTCCTAACACGCCAACGCTCTTTATCGTTGGATGCCTTAGTATCTATTGCATATAATATTTTCCCTTCTACATCGGAAAATGCACGCCCGGCGCGACCGCATATATTCCAAAAGTCTCTGTTGCTAATGGTTTCATTTGAGAAATAGGGGGTCGAAACAATTACCGTTGAAATTCCGATGTTAACCCCTTGCCCAAGTGTGGATGAGGCTATAATGATTAACGGGGCCTTAGAACGCATAAGTCTTTCTATTGCAATACGAACCAGTGCCGGCAGACGATTGTTATGGCAAATTACTCCTTTTTGGGCGGCAGTCAAAACAATATCACTATCACCTAGTTCTTCTTTACATACACTTTCAAAAACATTCCAAAGGGATTCGTCCCAATCAAAATCATTTGGATGTTCTCCTAATGCAAGAAGTACGCTCTCTGCTAAGCCATTTATTGCATTTGCTTTTGCAGAATATATCATGACCGTACCAGTTTGAGCAAGGCGAACCGCTGTTGCAGCAATGGCTTCTTTTTTATCATTGGGGAATGGATTCCTTCGCCGCCCAAAACCTAATGGAGCTTTTTGAACAAAGTTTGGATTAAAAGGATCGCCGTCACTTTTCCATTGTAGCCTGACGCGAGTTCCGTCCCACAATAATAAACCCAGCCGTTCAAGAGAAGGCTTCCATTCTGACTTTGCTACCAAATTACTGTCTGCTGCAATCCACTCGGCCAACTCATTCGCATTTGGTAAAACGGCAGATAATAATAGCATCCGTATTTGATTCCGAGAAGCAAACTCTTTTATATGTGTGAGAAACATCTCGTTTTTTATATACCGTTCTTCTGCCCCTAAAAGATGCCCCTCATCAACAACAATTAGTTTGATTTTTGTTTCTAATCCTGAACCGCATCGGATAAGAGCTTTTGCTTTTTCAGGCGTTGCAATAACTACTTGGGATTCATTGATAAGCTCAAAATCCGTTAAATTTGCAGTTGATCCTCCATATAGCTGAGATACTGTAATTCCAAGTGGATTAAATACTTTACTTAGACTCTGTTCTACTTCAAAAGCCAATGACCGGAAAGGCGCGAGATATAAGACTTTTGACATACTATTGGAAGATAAAGTGTTAATAATAGCTATTTCCGCAACCCGTGTTTTTCCCCCACTTGTTCGAAGATTAATAATGCCTCCATCATTTTCTCCAACAGCAAGAGGAATGGCTGCCACTTGAGAAGGCCATAATTCTGTGACAGGAGGCACAAAGCCACTAAGAAGTTGAATATAGTTCTTAGTTGTATATTGAGAAGATAATAATGGCGGCAAAACACTCCAAAGAGATGCTTTGAAATATGTCGAAAGTATAATCCTTAATAGCCTTATTATCAGCCAAAACGATATTAGATTGCTATCAACAGCAACAAGAAGCAATTTATTAAATATATCGTCTATTATAGTAAAGTCATCTTTATTTCCTGTCTGAACATAATCCGTAATTATCATAAAAATGCGTGCTATTTCGTGAGAAATAACCCATTCATCCAAAACGTGTATGTCAGATAACTCACAAAAATCTTCAAAGAAAACCTTACTCGTAGATTTCAGCAACGAATTAAAATCCTTTTTTACGAATTGTATTATTAGTTGCCCAACACTGAAATCCAGATTTATGTCCTTCAATACAATAAAAGCGCGCGAATATTGCTTGGCAGCGTAGAGAGCCATACCTGCAATAAGCAAGTTATAATTTTTTTCATCCGTCTCACTGTCATTATATCTATAAGCGTCTGACAACAATTTTCCGGCTCGCTCTAGTATTCCTAGATTCTCTGCTCCATCTGCACTGTCATCGGCACCTTCAATTAACGAGCATCCACAGGAAAGCAATGCATACGCGATGTGTGTCACCTTTTCCGTAAGTAAAGGATCAAAAGCTGGATAGTTTTCCGGACTTTCTTTTACTTCTTGAAGAATTCGTCTTGCATCGGCCTGAGCGATAAGGTTGTTCAAACGATCTTGAAATAAACTTTTCAGCAGAGCGGAAGCGTAATCAACAGGAATACTCATAGACCATTCTCCAATTCCTCAAAAGCTTGCGTTACTATCGTTTGGGGAGCAGACATTCCCAGCGAAATCATTAACAAATTGTGAAGTTTATTATCAGTGTGCTTGTTGATATGGTTTTTGGCATTTTGATTACTCATGAGCAACCCAACATAATCTATTTGTAATTTGTTTGTTGCAAATAGCAATGCACAATTTTGAACTCTTTGCCCGATTTCAGATTTTCCTTCCTGAAACAATCGTTCGGCTACAAACATCAAAGAAATCGGTAATCCTGCTTTGTTAGATCGCACAAGACCATCAACAATATCGACTACGGCTTGCTTGTCTGGCGTGGTTCTAAACTTTGATTCGCCGACGATAATTCTTACGGGATCTGCATCTAAATCAAATAGAAGAACATCGTCACCTTTCATGGACTGATCCGGGTTGGTATTATACCTTAGTCTGTATATGGGAAGTTGTGCATCTGTTGTAGAACTTAGATATTCCGCCAAGAAAACTTCAGCAAAATTTCCTTTCTGTGTTGTAAAATCCTGTGGATAAGGGGAGCGGAGTATCGGGAGACCTTTGATTTTTAATGATGTGATTAAATCCATGTGCCGCTGCAATGCATCCGGACTAATATGGTGTTTTTGCAGTGCATCTTCCATATATTTTAGCAAAACATCATTGTGCCCATTTTCCGCCAATGACCTATGCGCGACACCGCTTGTAGTTATACCATCATTAGCCACCAAAGAAATGCCAAGGGGACTCATTTTATCCGGATGCTTATTCACAATGGACATACCCAACACTCCTTTCGTATCTAATTTTTATTAGTAGTCTCTGTTTAACAGAAAGTTCGCCAGATGCACGATCTTGACACCGTTGATATTGCCTGCGGCCAGTTCGTCCATCGTCACCACATACTTCGGGTAATGGTCTTTGATTTCAAGCAGGTTGGCAACCTCACGGTCAGACTCCTCCGGCAGATTGCGGCACACCTGCACATAGATTCGCTCGTCCCGCCGCACGGCCACAAAGTCGATCTCCTTGGTGGCGTTTTTGCCGATATACACATCATAGCCCTTCCGACGAAGCTCAAAGTACACGATGTTTTCCAGCATGGCAGCAACGGATTTCGGATTAAAGCCCATCATGCAGTATTTGAGGGAAGCATCCGCAAGATAGAACTTTTCCTGCGTTTTGAGGACAGTCTTGCCCTGCATATCGTACCGCTGGCACCGATAGATCACGAAAGCCTTTTCCAGCCACTCCAGATAGTTATAAACTGCCTCCACCGAGAGGGAGCGCCCTTCGCCTTTCATGAATTTCACGATAGCATTGGCGGAAAAAGTCTTGCCGACATTCTCTACGACATACTTTACCACACGGTTGAACAGGTCAAAGTTCGTGATATTGTGCCGCTTGGTGATGTCGCTGGTGATAACGGAATTATATATTCCCTCGACAATTTGATAGGACGAACGCTCATCAAAATTTCCGAGCGCAACGATTGGGAAACCGCCCATGCGGATATATTCGTTCAAAAGTTCTTTCGGTGTGCGGCTGCTGTCCTTCTTAAACTCCAGATATTCGGCAAAGGACAGAGTAAAGACAGGGATGGAGATATACCGCCCCGTCAGATAGGTGGAGATCTCGCTGGACATCAGCTTGGAATTGGAACCGGTCACATAGATGTCGGTATCGGAATCCTCCAGCAGACTGTTGACCGCCTTTTCCCAGCCGTCCACCTCCTGCACCTCGTCCAGCAGAAGATAGTAGCGTTCACCGTCGGTCATTTTTTCTTTTATATTCCGGTACATCTGCTTGGCGGTCATGCCCTCGTCCAGCTCTTCCGAGGTATAGCGCAGATGGATCACATGGTCTGCCGCAATGCCGCTGCCGAGCAGGTCGTCTTTCAGCATATCCAAAATGGTCGATTTTCCGCAGCGGCGGATTCCGGCAAGAATCTTTACCAGCGGAACATCCCGATAGGTTTTCAATATATCCAAATAGTAGGGTCTAACGATCATAGTATCGCCTCCTTGCTATTAGTATAGCCAAAAACGCCGCTTCGGTCAATAGTTTTTGCTGAAATTCAAGAAAAACTTTTTTGTTCAGAGCATCTTTTTCGACTCATTTTTTATTTCTGCTAACAGAAAAGCGGCACAGAGTTCTCTGCACCGCTTTCATCGTACTTATATTGCTTTGATTTTTTTTAGATACGCCACGGCATCGGTATGTCCGCGGAAGTAGATGTGCTGCCGCTCCATGTCCTCCATTTGGCGGGCAAGGTTCAGATAGTCCACATACGCCCGATGCTCCTCTGCGGTCATGCGGATCTCGCCGCTGTCCTCGTTCATTTTGTCAATGACGGGGTACTGCGTTTTCAGCTTATCCATGCGGTCGGAAAGCGCGGCGTAGTCCTCGTCGGTATTCAGCAGATCCATCGCAACTACGCTGCGACTGGTCCCTCATGGGCGAGAAAATCATTTTTGACCCCCTCGAAATTCTCATATTGACCCGTATACAAGCGGGAAAAGGAAACGGATCCCCTCCTGGAGAATCGGAAGGTTTGGCAGGTGTGTATCTTGAAAACAGAATCAATCAACATGCTATCTACGTTCCTTCTGCTGTCGGCGGAAACTGACGAGCCAACGGGGCATGATCGGTGATGAACCGGTTTCAAATCTTCGGCAGTCCGGCGCAACCGGGCTGTTTGGCGAGAACAGGCAGAAAACACAATGATACTTACGTCCAGTCCCATGTCGAGCGTTGAAGCAGCTGAAGCCAGCTGTGTGCCGTCGCAACAAAGGAGGGCGTCTTCCGGAGAACCCGGAGGGGGTGAGAGTCCCATGAGGTCAAATGCATGACCGGATGGTATGTTCCCGTTGATCGAGGGGAGCGAGGGCAAATATCGATTAAAAGGATTGATACAGGCAGCCGCAGGGATTTCTGCGGCTGCCCTTGACGGAAAGGAGAAATTACAGTGGATAACATACACAGAGGCGATATTTATTATGCGGATTTGAGTCCCGTTGCCGGGAGCGAACAGGATGGGACCCGCCCGGTCCTGTGCATCCAGAATAATGTTGGAAATCTACATAGCCAGACCATAATCGTTGCAGCGCTGACAAGCCGGAGAACGAAACACAGGCTCCCTACGCATGTTGACCTGCAAGTAAAAGGGCTGGCTCAGAAGTCCATCGTTCTGCTTGAACAAATCCGAACGATCGATAAATCCAGACTGGAGAGTTAT